>Ga0079226_10000457_pt1 | contig 28378 bp, 26 predicted proteins | sample Poulit2014_FD_76345 | JGI IMG/M metagenome (GOLD analysis project Ga0079226, IMG submission 76345) | Agricultural soil microbial communities from Georgia to study Nitrogen management - Poultry litter 2014 | ecosystem: Environmental > Terrestrial > Soil > Agricultural land | place: USA: Georgia...
ACTGCCTCAGGCCATAAATGTACAAATGCATAGCCAACTACCAAGCTTAAATAGAGGGTGTACAGCGCAACAGTAAGCGCGTGGAAGGTCAGCACTTTAAGACGGAAAAAATAGCCCATCAACAGGCTGATCAACACTAACAAGCCAACCGCGCCGTAAATAACCCCATCAACTAAGCCTGAAGTCATGCGCTTCTTAATTAAGCTTTGTTGCGAGAGTAACTGTGGAGCTAGTAACACCCCGTGCTCACTGCTCACCCGCAAAAGCAGCTCTGTGCTTTTGCCGGCCGGTAACAGCAGAGGGATGCTGGGGATGCGCTGCCCCCCTACCCACTGGGCAAAAGGATAATGAGCGCCAGCCCGTTGCAACTGCCATTGTGGCTCTGCAGGCTGACGGGTATAGACTTGCACATCGGTAATATGCAGCGTGTTTAAATCAAGCCACAGCTCGCACTCTGTGGCCATTGCGTTATTAATCGAGGTTCGATACCAATGGGCTGCCTGACTAAAACCTGGTGTTAGTAAGCCCCGATCAGCCTCCTGCCAAGCTGCTGTAGGCAGTTGCTGAACCTGAGCATGGGTTTGTTTGCCGCTCTGATCAGTATACGCCTGCAAATGCTGTTGCAGTGCAAGCACGTCCTGGCCACATTGCGCCAGCTCAATACTGGCCTGCACCGGACTGCTCAATACAATGCTCAGTAATAACAAGACTAGCGTCCGTACTACAACACTCTGCGAAGCTCTGGAGATCAAATAATTTTCCTTAGCCAATGAACTGCACTGCAAGACAAATCAGCCCTATGGGTTATCTGTAAACTTATTTAAGCGACAGGTTAAACGAAAACCGTGCCATGCATCTCAGCGCAGCCTAGACTTTGGGTTAATAAAACAGCTCAGCCAATAAAAAAAGCGCTGGGATCGCTCTACAGCAGTTTACTTCATCCAACGAATGAGTAACATGTAAAGCCAGCCTGACTCTTTTAAGCAGGCTGTTTCCATGGAAACCCATATAAGGGGAATAAGATGAATAATGTTCTAAAATTTTCTGCATTAGCCTTAGCCGCAGTGTTAGCCACGGGTTGCAGCAGTGTTGCAACTGAAACCGAAGCTCGTTTAACTGCTACCGAAGATTCAGTAGCGCGCGCGCAAGCCCGTGCTGATGAAGCTTACAGCAAAGCGGATGAAGCGATGATGGCTGCACAACGTGCCCAACAAACCGCTGATGAAGCAAACGAGCGTGCTCTGCGTATGCTAGAAAAAGCCAGCCGCAAGTAATTTTACTTGCTAAGGCAAAAAGGCCAACTTTAGAGTTGGCCTTTTTTTATAGGGAGTGTTTATTTTTTACCGTGTAGGCGTTGCAGCAGTTCTGCTTCTGACTGACTGATCCCGCAAGACTGCTTAAGATCATCAATGCTCGCACCTAAGCCCACCAAACGGGCTGCTTGAGTAAATGACAGGCTGTTGGGGTCTTTTTGCTCCATGCGTAAGATTTTCTCAGGCAAGGGGGCAATGTCTTTTTTCAGCGCATGCAACTCCTCCCCCAGCTGTGCGCTACCTATCAGATAACCTTCAAGGCGCCTGCTTAAGTTCTGCACACGCTGCTGAAGTTGCTGTGTCTGTTTGCACTGTTCATCATAAAGCGCCTTTAGGTGCTGTTTTTCTCGCCATAGCCAATACAGGGCAACTGCGTTGCCGATGCATAAACAGGCTAAAAACAACACCAAGGGCCACATTACAAGGATTCCAGCTCGGACCACTCTTCATCGCTCATCATTCTTTCCAGTTCGACTAGAATCAATAACTCGCCGTCTTTATTGCACACACCTTGAATGAACTTCGCAGCCTCAGTGTTACCCACATTCGGTGCAATCTCAATCTCAGATTGGCGCAAGTAAACCACTTCAGAAACACTATCAACCAAGATGCCAACGACCTGGTTTTCCACTTCAATGACAATCACTCGAGTGTTATCACCCACTTCAGCAGGCGCTAAACCAAAGCGCTGGCGAGTGTCAATCACAGTGACCACATTACCCCGCAGGTTAATAATCCCTAACACATAACTGGGCGCGCCGGGCACAGGTGCAATTTCTGTGTAACGCAGCACTTCTTGCACCTGCATGACATTTACCCCATAGGTTTCATCATCTAACCGAAAGGTTACCCACTGTAAAATAGGGTCATCGGCACTATGAGCTGATGTATTTTGCATTTTCATCCCCTTATTTGGAGCCTTGTGGCTCACCTCGAGTCTCACTTGTTAGTTGTTTTTTAAGCCACTGGGCCCATCTTTGTTGCTGATTAATTGCGCCAACACTTCTACATCTAATAAAGCACACATGTGATCAATCACTGTGCCTGCGAGCCAAGCCCGTTGCGCGCGCTGGGTACGCCATTTGACTTGCCCTGGCTCTAAGCGAATCGCTTCATGCACGGCATCAACCGCCAGCCCCCAATCATAACCATTAATTGAGATCACATACTTGAGATTATCGCGCATCTCTGCAGTATAACGCTCGGGCATCACCCAGCGAGCTGTTTCTAAAACTTTTAAAGTTGTCTGTTGAGTTGACAATATACCTATAAACCAATCGGGTTGGCCAAATAATGGTGTTAATTCATCTGCAACAAAGGGATAAATACTGCCTAATGCTTGTAAGGGTACTGCTAACGTTAGGCCAGCCACTTCAAAGAGCAAACATTCAAATGCACTGTCTGCCCAACTGACTGGTGTGGGCACTGGCTCTGTTTCAAGTTCTGCAGACTTTGTTGGCGTACTGCTCGGCTGAACCCGCTGTTCTTCAACGATCTCGGTGGATACCGGTAAACGACTGATAACCTCTTCGCTGATTAACGGCTCGCGCACAGCCACTTGTGGTAGCTGCAGGTGAGCCTCGGGCGGTTCTTTAACCAGCGTGGGCTTCTCGGCAGCCGGCTCCTCGGCCAACTGGGCTGCAGCTTGCAGCTGCGGGGCTTGCTCATCCGTTAACAACGCATCAAGATAACTTTGCAAAGCTGCTCGATGTGAATCTTTAGTCATAGCTTCCCCCTTACCATTAACGCCATGTTAACTCCCATGGTTATTGCCCTGCAGTGGGCGAAATGGGCTGCTGTGCAGGCTTGGCATGTGCTGCACTGGCCTGTAAGCACTGGTTGAGCGCATGTCTCAATAAAGCTCGATAGGCTACAACTGCGCGACTGCTGTTATCAAAGCGGGATGGAACTAAGCCGGCGCGACTGGCATCCCTTAAGCGCGTATCAATGGGAATATAAGCTTGCCACAAGCTGTCTGGATATTGCTTTTTAAGCATACGCAGCGCACTCATGGAGGCTTGGGTACGGCGATCAAACATGGTCGGCACTATGTTAAACAGCAGTTCCTGTTGACGGGATCGATTGATCATTTTTAAGGTATTGACCATTCGCTCTAAGCCTTTCAAGGCGAGAAACTCGGTCTGCACCGGAACCACTAAATACTCACTGGCCGCTAAGGCATTGACCATCAAAATACCCAACAGCGGTGGGCTATCAATCAGCGCAAAATCAAAATCATCTCTTAATTGCGCCAAAGTGCGGGTGATCACTAAGCCCAAGCCATCCTGTCCAGGTGACTGGCGCTCTAAAACGGCCAACGCGGTGCTGGACGGCAAGAGCTTGATGTTTTCATGACTGGAGTCACGCAAGAGCTGCTGTGGCAAGTACTTGGGTATCGCGCCATTATGCTGGAATAAATCGTAACAGCTGTGCTCAAGGCTATCGGGATCATAACCAAAATAACTGGTCATGGAACCGTGGGGATCGAGATCAACAACCAGGACGCGCTTGCCTGCATCGGCCAATAAACCGGCAAGTGCTAATGTTGTCGTTGTTTTCCCGACACCACCTTTTTGGTTGGCTACGGCCCAGATTCGCATTACACACCCCACAATCAATCGTCTAACAGCTTCACGCTGCTGATAACGCCAGTATGTTGACATTACAACCACTTGCTAACTGGCTCACAGTATAGCAAGCAATCTATATGCCATCTTTGCTGGAGGGTGAACTGTTGTCGCTGGTGGTCGCCGATTGGCGACGCAATTCAGTGTTTCGAGAAATCACTAAAACCACACGGCGGTTACGCGCTCTACCTGCTGCATCTGAATTATCGGCAATGGGTTGAAACTCACCATAACCCACTGCTGCCAGACGCTCAGGCTGCACGCCACCCATCACCAGCATGCGCACAATACTGGCCGCCCGTGCCGCAGATAACTCCCAGTTGGTTGGGTATTGCACCGTACTGATGGGTAGGTTATCGGTAAAGCCTTCCACCAAAATAGGGTTTTTAAAAGGCGCTAAAATCTCAGCTATTTTCTCAACAATATCAAAAGCCTGCTGATTTGGTATGGCGTCACCGCTAGGAAACAACAAACTGGAGCTTAGTTCTAGTTCCAGCCACATTTCGTCACCGGTCACATGGAGCTGACCGCCCTCTAACAAGCCGGAAAACTCATCACGAATTTGTGTAGCAATACTCTCCAAGGGGTTTTTTGAGTGTGCGCTATTGAATATATTGAGTGCTTCGCTGCTGCTTTCACCGCGCGCGGGCTGTTCGCCAATGGGAATTGGCTTAATGGAGCGCTCTGGGCTCAGGAAAATCCCTTCCAGGGAGTCAGATAAAACCTTGTATTTGCCTTCGTTAATGGAGGAAATCGAGTACATCACTACAAAAAAAGCAAATAACAGCGTCATAAAGTCAGCATAAGACACCAACCAGCGCTCATGGTTGATGGGCTCTTCTTGCCTGCGACGACGACGCGACATAAGTTACTCCATAAACCCTTGCAGTTTTATTTCAATGGAGCGTGGGTTTTCACCTTCAGCAATGGATAAAATCCCTTCTAAAAGCATTTCTCGGTAACGGGACTGACGTAAAACAATAACTTTTAATTTGCTGGCCACCGGCAAAAAAATCAGGTTGGCAGCACCTATACCATAAATGGTTGCCACAAAAGCAACCGCAATGCCGGTTCCCAACTCTGATGGATCAGCAAGGTTACCCATCACATGGATTAACCCTAAAACAGCACCGATAATTCCAATGGTGGGCGCATAGCCCCCCATGCACTCATAAAATTTAGCGGCCTGAATATCACGATCTTCTTGGGTGTAAATATCCACTTCCATAATCGAGCGAATCCCTTCGGATTCCATACCATCCACCAGCAGCTGCAAACCTTTTTTAGCGTAAGGATCCAGCTCTGCATCAGCCACCGCTTCTAAGCCCAACAAGCCATCCTTACGGGCGATCATGCTCCAACCAGTAATATTGTTAATGGCGTCCGTCATATTTAGATACGGAGGGAAAAATACCCAAGCAATCACTTGCATGGCCCGTTTAAAATGACTGACCGGCGTTTGCAACAGCGCCGCACCAAAAGTGCCGCCAAAAACAATTAAAGCGGCGGGGCCATTAACTAACGCGCTCAGGTGCCCACCTTCAAGAAAGTTGCCACCAATGATGGCAACAAAAGCCATGACTAAGCCAATCAGGCTAAGCATATCCATTAGCTGCACGCCTCTATTAAATAGCCGCCAATATCATCGAGGCTATACACACAGTCAGCCAAGCCTGCTGTGATCACCGCCATGGGCATGCCATAAATCACACAGCTGGCTTCATCTTGCGCCCATACTTGGCTGCCTGCCCGCTTGAGTATCCGTGCGCCTTCTCGCCCATCAGCGCCCATTCCGGTCAGCACCACTGCCAATACTTTATCTGCGTACACTTTAGCCGCCGATGCAAAAGTCACATCCACACTGGGTTTAAAACTCAATCGATCATCCCCCGGCAGAATCCGTACAATCCCCCGCGCATTGATCATCATCTGCTTGCCACCCGGAGCCAGTAAAGCGAGCCCCGGACGTACAACATCACCTTCCTCTGCCTCTTTAACATCAATTTGACAAAGGTTATTTAAACGCTCTGCAAAAGCGTTGGTAAAGGCCGCTGGCATATGTTGAATAATCACAATGGGCGCGGGAAAATTAGCCGGCAACTGGGTTAACACTTTTTGCAAAGCCACGGGCCCACCGGTGGAGGTGCCAATGGCCACCAATTTATAAGCTTTACGTTTGGGGCTCACTTTGGAGGCGGGCACTGCCGGCTCACTGGGCGCCAACAAGTTGCGGACTGCAGGTGCCGCCTGACGGCCTTGTTGCACACTGCTGCGTGACTCTACGCCGCGCGCTGGTGGTGTAGGCGCAGGGCTGGTGGCGCGCCTTGCGCTCCTGCTGGCTGCGGGTTGGCCCGTTAGCGGTGCAGTTGGCGTACTGCGCGGCAGGCTACTGGGGCGCGACAACACACTGCGATTACTTTTCGCTAGGGTATGCACCTTGTCACACAGCAGTTGTTTTACTTTTTGTGGATTCTTTGAAATATCTTCAAAGTTTTTCGGCAGGTAATCTAAAGCCCCTGCATCAAGGGCGTCCAAAGTCACCCGCGCCCCCTCGTGGGTCAGCGAAGAAAACATTAACACCGGTGTCGGGCAGCGCTGCATAATCGCTCTCACTGCAGTAATCCCGTCCATCACCGGCATTTCATAATCCATGGTGATCACATCTGGACGCAGTGCCAGTGCCTGCTCAATGGCTTCCTGACCATTGGCTGCAGTACCAACCACTTCAATCGCACCATCTGAGGAAAGTATCTCGGTGAGTCGACGCCTAAAAAAACCTGAGTCATCAACCACTAAAACCCTAACTGTCATACCTTCCTTCCCCTACTCTCACGCCAGAGTTTTATATAAGTTTAATAGCGTTGTCCGTTATCTTTAAGCAAACCTGGCACATCTAAAATCAGTGCAATGCGGCCGTCACCGGTAATGGTGGCACCCGACATTCCAGGCGTGCCTTGCAACATTTTGCCCAGCGGTTTAATGACCACCTCTTCTTGACCAATCAGCTGATCAACCACACAACCAATGCGCTGATTGCCCACGGTTAAAATCACCACATGCCCTTCTGTTTGTTCGCTGCTGGAAAAACCCGATGAGAGCAAATCTTTTAAATAAAATAATGGAATGGCTTTATCACGGACAATCACCACCTCTTGGCCATCAACGGTATTGGTGCGCGATAAATCCAAATGAAATATTTCATTGACACTGACCAGCGGAAAAGCAAACGCTTGCTTACCCTGCATCACCATTAAGGTGGGCATAATAGCCAGTGTTAACGGCACTTTAATCACCACTTGCGAGCCTTCGCCGGGGGTTGAGTGCACAAATACTGTACCATTGAGCTGGGTGATTTTTGTTTTCACCACATCCATGCCCACGCCCCGCCCGGAGACATCAGAGACTTCTTTTTTAGTGGAAAAGCCAGCGGCAAAAATTAAGTTATAACACTCTGAGTCCGTTAAGCGATCAGCGTTTTCTCGCTCCAACAAACCTCTTTCCACTGCCAAATTACGCAGCACATCAGCATCCATGCCTTTACCGTCATCACTGATCACCAGTAAAATGTGATCCCCCTCTTGGGAGGCAGATAAAGTAACGCAGCCTTCAGGCGCTTTGCCGGCCGCTACTCGCTCATCTGGCGTCTCTATGCCGTGGTCTACAGAGTTACGCACCAAGTGCACCAGGGGGTCAGCGAGGGCTTCCACCAGGTTTTTATCTAAATCGGTGTCTTCACCCACCAACTCTAAACGTATTTGTTTTTTTAGCGTTCGCGCCATATCCCGCACTAAACGGGGGAAGCGACCAAACACCTTACGAATGGGCTGCATACGGGTTTTCATGACCGCTGCCTGCAAGTCTCCAGTGACCACATCCAAGTGCCCCACCACTTTCGACATGGTTTCGTCATCGCTATCGAGCCCTAAACGCACCAAGCGGTTACGCACTAACACCAACTCACCGACCATGTTCATAATATCGTCAAGGCGTGACGTATCGACCCGTACTGTGGTTTCCACCACGGGTACATGGGTTGCTGCAGGTCGCGCTTGGGCCTGAGCTTTTGGCTTGCCCTTGCTTTGTGCTGGTGGCTGAGCCGCTTTAGGTTTAACGGTTTGCACCATGCTCTGTGCAGCAGTATTGCCTTGCTCTATAGCGGTTTGATCTGCTTGATCGCTGTGTTTGGCTGACTCTGCCTGCTGAGCGCTGCCTTGGAACTGACCTTTACCGTGCAGTTGATCCAATAAGGCTTCAAACTCATCGTCAGTGATACTGTCTGAATCAGCCGCTGCGGTATCCGCGGCAGCGGCTGATGTTGGCTCAGGCTGTTGCGCTGTGTCACTGGTTGCTGCAACGTTGAACTGGCCTTCGCCATGCAATTGGTCTAATAAGGCTTCAAACTCATCATCGGTGATTTCATCACTGCTGGGTTCGGTATGTTGTGCTGTTGATTGCTGTGCATCACTCACGGCACTTTTAGCTGGACCATGCAGCTCATCGAGCAACGCCTCAAATTCATCATCGGTGATGATATCGCTGTCACCTTGGCTTGCGGAACTGAGCGCTGGAGTCTCTTTAGGGGTATCAGGAATAGCTTGCAGCAGCTGTTCAAACTCAGCATCCACTTGATCTTGCTCAGTGGTTTGCTCAGTGGTTTGCTCAGTGACTTGTTCAGCAGAAGGAGTACTTGCAGCTGCTTGTGCACCGGGCTCAATGAGCTGCTCTAAAGCCGCCATAAGTTCATCACTGGCTGGGGTTAAGGGTTGTCCTGAACGCACTTCTTCGAACATGTCTGTGACACAGTCCAATGCTTCCAAAACCACATCCATGAGCTCTGCGGTGACGTTTAATTCACCTTTGCGTAACACATCAAATACATTTTCTTCCACGTGGCAGCAGTCAACCAAAGAGTTGAGCTGCAAAAATCCAGCCCCACCTTTGACTGTGTGGAAACCACGGAAAATTGCATTGAGCAAATCCATGTCGTCTGGGTTGCTTTCCAGCTCAACCAGCTGGGTAGACAGCAACTCCAGAATCTCACCTGCCTCCACTATAAAGTCTTGGAGAATCTCTTGGTCCGCATCAAAGCTCATTACGCTCTCCCTAAAACCCTAGGCTCGATAGCAAGTCATCAACATCCACTTGATCGCTAATCACATCATCACGTTTATCGGCATGAATCTGTGGACCTTCACCTGCAGTGCTACTTTTTTCTTTTTTGTGTTGATTATCGCCTGCATCTTTTTTGCTGAGTTCATCAGGGCAATGCTCAATACCAACCACCCGATCAACCTGCCCAGCCATGGCCACCAATTTAAGAAGATCGCTTTCAATATCAGTAATTAAGGTCATCACTCGATTAATAACCTGTCCGGTTAAATCCTGAAAGCCTTGCGCCATCATGATTTCATTGAGGTTGGCAGACAACTGATCGCTGTCATGCAAACTGCGCCGCAAAAACTCTTCAATACGTTTGGCCAACACACGAAACTCACCGGCTTGCATCTCGCGACGCATAAAACGCTGCCAGTCAGCGGTTAAGCTTTGCGCCTCATAGCTGATGTAAGTCACCAAAGGGGCGCTTTTTTCAACCAGATCAATGGCTCTATTCGCTGCTTCGTCGGTCATATTGACCACGTATTGCAAACGCTCAGAGGCATCGGTTATTTGTGAAATCTCTTTTGCATGGGGGCTGCGCGGATCAATATCAAAATCAATAATTGCGTTATGCAACTCTCGGGTTAAGCGCCCGACTTCTTGATAAACGGTGCGTTCGCGCACTTGATTGATCTGAGCAATTATTTGGCCCGCTTCTTGTAGATTCCCCTGTTCCAGGCACTGCTGCAAATGTGCAGCATGCTGTTCTACTGCTGCTGCAAAATCTTCAGCCTCATTGCTCTTTTCATTATCCATAGTGTCCTCACAGCTGAAACTCAGCCACCAACACGCTCAAAGATTCTAGAAATCTTATCTTCTAGGGCCTCTGCGGTGAACGGCTTGACCACATAGCCATTCACCCCCGCTTGTGCCGCGGTAATAATCTGATCACGCTTAGCTTCAGCGGTCACCATCAAAACAGGTAAATGCTTAAGCTTCTCGTCTGCACGCACTTCCCGTAGCAGATCAAGACCATTCATGATTGGCATATTCCAATCTGTGATTAGAAAATCAAAATTCCCGCTCTTGAGCATTGGCAAAGCCGTTGACCCATCATCCGCTTCCGCCGTATTGGTGAAGCCCAGATCACGCAAGAGGTTCTTAATGATCCGACGCATTGTTGAAAAGTCATCAACAATGAGGATTTTCATATTTTTATCCAAGCTAACCTCCAAGCTATTTTAATGCAGTCTTTATGCTGCAGACTGCATGCTGATACCCTTTAATTTACATAGGTCTAAGTTACTGTTGCCAATCTGCTAAACGCGCCCTTAAGCGTGCTGCGCACTGGCTGTGTATTTGGCTGACGCGCGATTCACTGACTCCCAGCACTTCACCGATTTCCTTCAAATTCAGCTCTTCATCATAATACAATGACAACACCAAACGCTCCCGCTCGGGGAGCTGTCCGATGGCATCTGCTAAGGCTTGTTGAAAGTGGGTCTTGGCAGTTTCATGCTCGGGTTCTTGCTGAGTACTTGGTGTGGCGAAGTGATCGCGTTCATCAAGTAACTCATCAAAACTAAATAAACGGCTGCCTTGGGTGTCTTTTAAAATGGAATAGTACTCGTCAATACTAATCTCAAGTTCGGCAGCAATCTCTGAATCTTTAGCGGTTTGCCCGGTGCGCGCTTCAATTGTGCGCACGGCCTCACTGACCATCCGGGTATTGCGATGCACAGAACGCGGCGTCCAGTCCCCTTTACGCAACTCATCGAGCATGGCGCCGCGAATGCGAATCCCCACAAAGGTTTCAAAACTGGCGCCCTTAGTGGCATCAAAATTTCTTGCAGCTTCAAGCAAGCCAATCATGCCCGCTTGAATTAAATCTTCCACCTGAACACTGGCGGGTAAGCGACCCAGCATATGATAAGCAATACGTTTCACTAATGGTGCATGTTTTTCAATCAACAAGGACTGCTTATCAACAGCCTTGGCTTGATTATACATTTGCAGACCTTTAGATCGTGTCATCTACTTTATTCCGTTCTCGAATGATTGACCAAGCGCTCCACAAAAAACTCCAAATGCCCTCGCGGGCTGCTCGGTATTGGCCAACTATCAATTTGCTGCGCCATATTTTTAAACACCAGGGAGCTTTTCGCCCGTGGATAAGCTTCATACACTGCGCGCTGTTGCTGCACTGCTTTACGGACCATCTCATCATAAGGCACTGCACCTAAATACTGCAGTATCACATCGTCTAAAAAACGTTCCGTTACATTAACCAGCTTATTGAATAAATGACGCCCCTCTTGCTGGCTGTGCGCCATGCTGGTCAATACTCGAAAGCGGGTCAAGCCTTTATTTTGATTGAGCAGTTTAATTAAAGCGTAAGCATCGGTGATTGAAGTGGGCTCGTCACAAACCACCATAATGACTTCCTGTGCCGCCTGTACAAAACTGGTGACCGAATCGCCAATCCCCGCTGCAGTATCAATGACCAGCACATCAATATTATCACCCAACTCACTGAAGGCCTGAATTAAGCCAGCATGCTGGATGGGGGTCATTTCCACCATGCTTTGCGTTCCAGAGGAGGCCGGCACAATGCGGATGCCGCCCGGCCCTGGTAGTAACACATCACGCAAATCACATTCGCCATCCATAACGTCCGCTAGTGTGTGTGTGGGTTGCAAGCCAAGTAACACATCCACATTGGCTAAGCCAAAGTCAGCATCCAGCAAAACCACCTTACGACCGAGGTCAGCTAGGGCGACGGAAAGATTCACCGCCACATTGGTTTTACCAACACCACCTTTACCACCGGTAACAGCAATCACTTGCACGGGTTTTTTATGTTTACTTGTCATTCTATTCAATACCTTGCTCACTGAACTCTAGCCTGCAACCTGTGCGGCCAATGGAGATCCTACACACATTTGCGCCATAGTTTCTTCGCTAGGCTCCTGCGCGCTTTGCAGCCGCACTGCGCGGCTGACCAGCTGGTGATTACGGGACACCTGTAAATCGTCAGGTATTTTTGGACCGTCAGTAGTATAAGCCACTGGCAGGTTCTGACCAATCGCCACCCCTAAAGCCTCGCCCATACTCACTGCTTCATCAAGCTTAGTGATGATGCAACCTGCTAAACCACAATCCTTATAAGCATGCCACGCTGCTTTTAACACCTGTGCTTGACTGGTTGCAGCCATCACCAAGTAATTTTTTGCTTGTATTTGCGGCGCTGCCAAGTTTTCCAGCTGCAGGGCTAAAGCCGGATCGTTGGCTGGTAACCCTGCGGTATCCACCAATACAACAGCTTTGTGGGCCAGTGGTTTTAGCGTCTCAGCTAAGGTTTCACCCTCTGCCACATAACTCACCGGAATATTTAAAATACGCCCTAAAGTCTTGAGCTGCTCCTGCGCACCAATGCGGAAGCTGTCCATGCTGACCAGTGCTATATTATTGACGCCATATTCCAGTACATAACGAGCAGCAAGCTTGGCCAAAGTGGTGGTTTTCCCCATACCGGCCGGCCCCACTAAAGCAATCACCCCACCTTCTGCCATGGGTTCTTCCATGGGCGTGCGGATTGAGTGGGTTAAATAGGCCAAAGCCATGCGCCAAGCTTTGTGTTGATCTTCCTCTCGAGCCACCCGCTCTAAAATCGGCTGCACAATGTCTGCTGATAAACCCATTCTTTGAAAACGTTTCCACAGCGTGGCCTGTACTGGACGCTGGGTACGCATGTTATCCCAAGCCATATTGCCCAACTGCATTTCTAATAATTCACGCAGACTGTTCAGCTCAGAGCGCATCGCGGCAAACTCTGCTTGGCTGTTAGCGTTACTTTGCGTGGCTGGTTGAGTATAGCTGGCTTGCGCTGGGCTGTTATTGACCCGCTGCATGACTTCTTCAAGCAATTGACGGTCTTTATCAACCACGCCCCCTTGTTGTTGTGCCTGCAAGCTGGCATGGGCCTGTAGTATCTGTGCTTGCGTTTTACGCAGCTCTGCTTCAAGAGCTGGGTTAGGCTTAGCCACCGAAGGCTGGACCTGATAGTCAAGGGCAGCTGTCAGCTCAACACCACCAGCCACACGGCGCGTGGAAATAATTGCCGCATCTGCGCCTAACTCATCACGCACGCGATTCATTGCTTGTCGCATGTCTGCTGCAAAATATCGTTTGACTTGCATAAGCCAACCCTCGGTCAGTTCTGTCCTACCGTAGCTACGATAGTGACTTGCTTGTTATCTGGAATCTCTTGGTAAGCCAACACATGCATACTGGGTACGGCTAACCGAGCAAAACGCGACATCATGGCTCGTATCTGACCAGCGACCAATAACACCACTGGTTTGCCTAACATTTCCTGACGCTGCGCCGCCTCAATAAGAGACTGCTGTAATTTCTCGGCCATTCCAGGTTCTAAGAGCACACCCTCATCAGTCCCTTGCCCGGCCTTCTGCATACTACCAAGCAATATCTGTTCCAACCTTGGCTCCAAGGTGATTACGGGCAGCTCTGGCTCAAGCCCCACGATGCCTTGCACGATTGCCCGAGACAGTGCCACACGCACTGCGGCGACAATAGCGTCAGGATCTTGACTCCCCGGCGCCACCTCGGCAATGGCCTCAGCAATGCTGCGAATATCCCGTACTGGCACCTGCTCTTGCAGCAAGCTTTGCAAGACTTTCAGCAAGGTCGATAGCGAAACCATGCCCGGCACCAGCTCTTCAGCCAGTTTTGGTGAGCTTTTCGCCAACACTTCCATCAGCTGCTGCACTTCTTCATGGCCCAATAGCTCATGGGCATGCTTGCTGAGAATTTGATTGAGGTGGGTGGCCACCACGGTGCTGGTATCAACCACTGTATAACCAAGCGATTGCGCTTGATCCCGCTGACTGGGCTCAATCCACACTGCCTCTAAACCAAAAGCGGGGTCATGGGTGGCCACACCGCTCAACGTGCCAAATACTTGACCCGGGTTAATGGCCAGCTCGCGCTCTGGGTACACTTCTGCTTCAGCCACAGTCACCCCCATTAGGGTGAGTCGATACACATTAGGCATTAAATCTAAATTGTCGCGGATGTGCACCGATGGCATCAAAAAGCCTAAGTCTTGCGAAAGCTTTTTACGCACCCCTTTAATTCGCGCCAATAATTGACCGCCTTGATTGCGGTCCACCAAAGGAATTAAGCGGTAACCCACTTCGAGGCCCACCATGTCCACTGGTTTGACATCATCCCAGCCCAGCTCGCGGTTTTCTGCACTGACCGGTGCCGGCAGTTGCTCAAGCTCTCGCTGCTCTTGCTCAACAATGGCCAGCTGTTTTTTATTCTCACGTTGCCAAATTAAAAATGCGCCACCTGCGGCCAGCAAACCTAAGCCAATAAAGGACATGTGCGGCATACCAGGCACAGCACCCATGGCAATCAAGATCGCCGCGGCAACCCCTAATGCTTTTGGTGAGGTGAACATTTGTCGATTGATCTGCTCACCCATATCTTCCGAGGTGGTGACCCGCGTAACCATTACCGCTGCAGCAGTGGATAGCAGCAAAGATGGCACTTGCGCCACCAAACCATCACCAATGGTTAGCAGCGCATAGACTTTACCGGCATCCACAAAACTCATGGAGTGCTGGGCTATACCAATGGCAATGCCGCCAATCAAGTTGATAAACAGGATGAGTAAGCCAGCTATCGCATCACCGCGCACAAACTTACTGGCACCATCCATAGAACCATAAAAGTCGGCTTCTTGTGAGACTTCACTGCGGCGAATTTTAGCTTGTTCTTGGTCAATAATGCCGGCATTCAAATCGGCATCAATGGCCATCTGCTTACCGGGCATGGCGTCTAAGGTGAAACGCGCACTGACTTCAGAGATACGCCCAGCACCCTTGGTTACCACCACAAAGTTGATGATCATTAAAATGGCGAACACCACTGCACCCACCACATAGTTGCCGCCAATCACCACCTCACCGAAGGCTTGGATCACCTTACCTGCGGCATCACCGCCGTCATGGCCATGCAGCAACACCACTCGTGTTGAAGCCACGTTCAGCGCCAAACGCATCAAGGTGGCCACCAGCAAAATGGTCGGGAACGCAGCAAAGTCCAAAGGCCGCATGGCATACACACCCACCAGCAGCACCACAATGGACAGAGCAATATTAAAAGTGAATAACACGTCCAGCAAAAATGGCGGCACCGGCAGCGTCATCATGCCCAAAATAACTAACAACAATATCGGCACACCGAGATTGCCCTGCCTGAGCAAACTAAGACCGCTACGCATATTGCTTTTAAGTTGCGCGTTATTCACAAAACATTCTCTTTTAAATTCATGTGCTTATGCACTAAATATTGACGTATTTGCTACTGCCATTGAATTACTTGCAAGAAGCAGTCCAAGTTACCGGGGATATTTTTAGCCCAAAACCTATAAAGGCTACCCAGTGGTAGCCTTTATAGTGGTGTGATATGCATTTTTGAATGGCGTTAGCCAACAAAACTCAATAAAACCCCAGCAGCAATGGCCGATGCAATCACCCCTGCCACGTTGGGTCCCATCGCATGCATTAACAGGAAGTTTTGTGGATTGGCTTCCAGCCCGATACGGTTACTGACTCGAGCGGCCATGGGCACCGCTGAAACCCCAGCTGAACCAATCAGTGGGTTAATTTTCACACTGCTGAACTTATTCATGATTTTCGCCATGATAATGCCCATTGCAGTGCCGCCACTAAAAGCAATCATCCCCAACACTAAAATCCCTAAGGTTTTCATGTGCAAGAATGATTCTGCGGACAGTTTGGAACCCACGGTTAACCCTAAGCCAATGGTGATTATATTAATCAAGGCATTGCGCGAGGTGTCTGCTAAGCGCTCAACCACGCCACTTTCCCGCATCAGGTTACCAAAAGCAAACATCCCCACTAAAGGTGCTGCATCAGGCAACAACAAACCAATTAATAGGCACAGCACCAGCGGGAAGACTATGCGTTCCGCCTGCCCAACATGGCGCATCTGCGTCATCACAATGGCCCGCTCATCTGCAGTGGTTAGAGCACGCATAATCGGCGGCTGAATCAATGGCACCAAGGCCATATAAGAATAAGCAGCCACCGCGATAGGCCCCAGCAGTTCTGGTGCTAAGCGAGAGGTGACATAAATTGAAGTTGGTCCGTCAGCACCACCAATAATTGCAATGGAAGCGGCTTCTTTAAGGGTAAACTCCAACCCTGGAATACCCAGCATGCCCAGCGCCAGCGCCCCCAATAAGGTGGCAAAAATACCAAACTGCGCTGCTGCCCCTAACAACAGGGTTTTCGGGTTACCCAGCATGGGACCAAAATCTGTCATGGCCCCCACCCCCATAAAAATCAGCAAAGGGAAGACACTGGTCGGCAAGCCCACATCATAGAGTATCGCCAACAAGCCTCCGGCTTCGGCCATGCCTGCTGCTGGAAGGTTTGCTAGCACACCACCAAAACCAATGGGAATCAGCAACAACGGCTCAAAGCCTTTGCGAATTGCTAGGTAAATTAAAGCCAAACAGATGATGATCATTAATGCTTGACCAGCTTCGAGCTGATACAAGCCCGTGTTGTGCCATAACGCCAAGAGCTTTTCCATCACTAAGCCCTCAAGCTATGGTCAGCAGGCAATCGCCAACCGACACTGCATCGCCAACTTTCACATTGACGTCACCAATCACACCGGCGCGGAATGCACAGATTTCAGTTTCCATTTTCATGGCTTCTAAAATCATCACCACCTCGCCCTCTTCCACAGCTTGCCCTGGCTCCACTAGCACCTTAAAGATGTTGCCTGCCAAGGGTGCACCCTGCGGGTCACCGTCGCCGGCTGCAACAGCTACAGGCTCACAGGCGGTGGCCTCACCAATGGGCTTTAAGCCCTCAATGTCACCGCCTTCATTGACCTGCACCACAAAGCTTTTGCCATTCACTTCAACGGTATAAGCCTGTGGCTCACCGGGCTCGCCTGAGAGCACTTCATTGCCAGTGGGTATCGGCTCAAAGGCATCTGGATTATCGCGGTTTTCTAAAAACCTTAAACCAATTTGCGGGAACAGCGCATAGGTCAAAACATCATCAATCAGCTCATCGGCTAAGCGAATATTGTTTTCTTTAGCCAACTCTTGCAGTTCGTTGGTTAACTTATCAATTTCATTTTCCAGTAAGTCCGCAGGTCGACACTCAATGGCTTGCTCGCCATCCAGCACGCGCTCTTGCAACTCTTTATTAAAAGGCGCAGGCGCTGCGCCGTACTCACCCTTTAAAACACCTGCGGTTTCTTTGGTGATGGATTTATAGCGCTCACCGGTGAGCACATTAATAACCGCTTGCGTACCGACAATTTGCGAGGTGGGGGTGACTAAAGGAATAAAGCCTAAATCTTCACGCACCCGCGGGATTTCCGCGAGCACTTCATCAAATTTATCTTCAGCACCCTGCTCTTTAAGCTGGTTTTCCATATTGGTCAACATACCACCGGGCACCTGCGCAACCAAAATCCGCGAATCAATGCCCCTTAAGGTACCTTCAAACTTGGCATACTTCTTACGCACTTCCCGGAAGTAGGCTGCCACTTCTTCAAGCAACAGCAAATCCAATCCAGTGTCATGCTCAGTGCCCTGAAAAGCTGCAACCACAGATTCAGTGGGCGAATGACCATAGGTCATGGACATCGAGGAAATGGCCGTGTCCACATTATCAATGCCCGCCTCCACTGCTTTAAGTATCGAAACCGTTGATAAGCCCGAGGTGGCATGACACTGCATATGAATAGGAATTGACAGGCTTTCTTTTAGCTTACTGACCAGCTCATAGGCGGTATAGGGCGTTAAAATACCGGCCATATCTTTAATGGCCAGAGAGTCTGCGCCTAAATCTTCCACTTGCTTAGCCAAGTCCAGCCACATTTGCATATTGTGTACAGGGCTGGTGGTGTAAGAAATGGTACCTTGTGCATGCTTGCCATTGGCTTTCACTGCTTTTAAGGCTCGATCAATGTTGCGTGGGTCGTTCATCGCATCAAACACGCGAAACACATCGACCCCACTGATTGCTGCACGCTCAACGAATTTATCGACCACATCATCGGCGTAATGACGGTAGCCTAACAAGTTTTGTCCACGCAACAACATTTGCTGGCGGGTATTGGGCATGGCCGCTTTGAGGGCACGAATGCGCTCCCAAGGGTCTTCACCTAAGTAGCGGATACAGGAATCAAAAGTAGCACCGCCCCAAGTTTCTACGGACCAAAAACCAATTTGATCAAGCTTGCCAGCAATGGGCAGCATATCTTCGATGCGTAAACGCGTCGCTAAAATGGATTGGTGAGCATCACGTAACACAACGTCAGTAATACCGAGTGGTTTTGTCGCAATCATCTGGAAAACTCCGTAAAGGTACACTCAGCCGCGACGTGCGCGGTGCTGTTTAATGGCAATTTGAATGGCTTGTAAAGTATCTGGATCAACAGCTTGCACGCCGCCAATCGGCAGGTGGGCCGGAACCGCTGTAGCCCCATGACCTTTCTCCGGTGCCCAGCGCTCTATGACTGCGGACATCAGACGGATACAGAGAATCAGTAGAAACAGAAAGATAAAAACCAGGCCCATGCCAAACAGCATGAGCTCGACACCTTCAAGTAGAAGTTGCTGAGAAGTCATATAGGCTCCAATTCCTGAGTTGCACAGGCAATCTTATAATTTGTATTAATGCCGCAACTGTCGAAATAATCGGTATTTCACAGCTAAAACGCCGAAACATTAGCGCAATTTTGCCCCTGTTGGCAAACGAATGTTTGAATTCTTTATGCTTATTTTGCTCTTTTGCACACTTTAAGCGCTTATTTTAAAGCAAAAACAAGGTCGCTAAGCCTAGAAAAATAAAGAACCCACCACTGTCGGTCATGGCGGTGATCAAGACACTGGAGCCCAAGGCTGGATCACGCCCTAAGCGCACCATGGTCATGGGAATTAATACACCCATCAGCGCAGCTAGCAACAGGTTGAGAGTCATGGCGCCGGTCATCACCATACCCAGCGACCAACTGTCATACAACAACCATGCCACTGCCCCAATCACCCCACCCCAAGCCACACCATTAATAAAAGCCACGCCCAGCTCTTTACGCATAAGGCGAGTGGTGTTGCCGGTGGACAGCTGATCAAGCGCCATGGCGCGCACAATCATGGTGATGGTTTGATTACCTGAGTTACCGCCAATCCCCGCCACAATGGGCATCAAAGCAGCCAAGGCCACCAGTTTTTCAATGGAATCTTCAAATAAACCAATCACCCGGGATGCCACAAAAGCGGTGATTAGATTAATTGCCAGCCATGCCCAGCGGTTTTTCACTGAATTCCACACCGAGGCAAAAATATCTTCTTCCTCGCGCAAACCTGCTCGACTCAATACTTCGCTTTCTGACTCTTCACGAATCACATCAACCATTTCATCAACGGTTAAACGGCCAATTAACTTGCCGCTTTTTTCGATAACCGGCGCGGAAACCAAGTTGTAACGCTCAAAGGCTTGGGCGGCAACGGAGCCTTCTTCATCGGGGTAGAAAGTCACCGGATCGTCAGCCATCACTTCATGCACCATGCTATCGGGGTCATTGACCAATAAGCGTTTAATTGGCAAAACCCCGCGCAGAATACCGGCAATATCCACCACAAAAAGCTTATCGGTTTGATCGGGCAGCTCTTTCAGGCGGCGCAAGTAACGCAATACCACTTCCAATGTGACATCTTCACGAATGGTGACCATTTCAAAGTCCATCATGGCTCCCACCTGCCCCTCCTCGTAGGAGAGCGCTGAACGTACCCGTTCACGCTGCTGGGCATCTAAGGATTCCATCAACCCCTGCACCACATCACGGGGCAATTCAGGAGCCAGCTCTGCCAGCTCATCAGCATCCAGCTCTTTCGCCGCGGCGATGATTTCCTTGTCATCCATATCGGCAATTAGGGTTTCACGGACCGCATCGGAAACTTCTAAAAGAATTTCACCGTCGCTTTCCGCTCCCACCAACTGCCAAATGATTAAACGCTCTTCAAGGGGGACTGCTTCAAGAATATAAGCAATATCAGCAGGGTGTAATTCAGCCAAGGTTTGCTGCAGCTCAGCCAAATGTTGTTGCTGAACTAAAGCATCGACACGGTCTTGATGATCACTGCCTTGCCGAGCCACACTCTCTTCAATTAAGCGGTGACGCTGCAAAAGCTCAAGCACTTGAGTAAAACGCTCGTGCAGACGCTCCTGCGGCTTCCTTTCTTTAGTTTCAGTCATACCGTTAGCTGCTCCATCCGAGTATGTTGCCGCAAAGGGCTTTTAAGTATGTACGGCACTTGATGAGCCAAGTGCTCGGTAGTCAAACAAAAGCCATCCGCTCTTACAGTGTGTTGTGCACATGGTAACACTGCCCCTTTGCATTACATCCAGCTATTTGCTTGGCACAGCACTGCAAAGCGCAGCGGCCAGCCTAGTCAATTGCAAACTTTTGTCTAGACTGAAAATCAGCACATGCCGTGCTCCACTCAGCCAATCACAGCAATCAAGGACGACTCTATGCACAAATATCTTTACCGCAGCTCACTGACCATCCTCTGCGCCAGCCTAACCACATTCAGTTTCGCCGCGCCGATCTATAAGTGTACCACCGCGCAAGGAGCGGTGATCTTTAGCGACGCAGTCTGCCCCAGCGATGCGCAGCGCGACATTTATCCGCTCAACGCCCCCATGACTATCCCTGCTTTATCACAAAGCAGCATCCAGCAACGCTTAACTCAGCAGCCACGCCAGCAAACAAGGGTCACAGTAATCAGTGACGATGACTCACCTTGCGGTACTTTTGACCCCACTGAGCGCCGCACCCACCTCGTACGCAAACAAGTGACCAGTGGCATGAGCCAAGCTGAGGTGGAGAGCATGTACGGCAAGCCACTGAGCGAACGGCGCCATAATGGCACCACCCATGCCACCTACCGCAGCAGCCGAAACCAAACGCGCAGCGTGCGTTTCAATGAACACGGCTGTGTGCCTTAATCGCATTACTTGAAAAACAGACAAAAAAAAGCCTGCAATAAATGCAGGCTTTTTATAGTGTGGCGGACTCAGGAGGATTCGAACCTCCGACCGCTCGGTTCGTAGCCGAGTACTCTATCCAGCTGAGCTATGAGTCCACTTGGTGTTTTATCCAGATCACCACTGGTTTTTTGCCTTAGAGAAACTGACTGGCAGTTTTTCTAATATGGCGGACTCAGGAGGATTCGAACCTCCGACCGCTCGGTTCGTAGCCGAGTACTCTATCCAGCTGAGCTATGAGTCCGTTGTGGCGCGTATTATAGAGCTATTTAATTGATAATCAAGGAGTTTTTATTTATTGCCAACTCCTGACTCTCATACCCTGCAATACTTTGTATGGCGGAGAGGGAGGGATTCGAACCCTCGACACCCTTTTGAGGTGTACTCCCTTAGCAGGGGAGCGCCTTCGGCCTCTCGGCCACCTCTCCGTAACAACGGTGCGTATATTACCCGTATTTTTAGTAATTGCAATGGTAAAGCTTAATTATTTTAACTTTCTTCGTTTTCTTTCTCTTTTTGGATGCGCTGATAGATTTCTTCTCGATGTACGGCAATGTCTTTTGGCGCATTCACACCAATGCGAACTTGATTACCCTTAACACCTAAAACAGTGACGGTAACCTCATCACCAACCATCAGTGTCTCTCCGACCCGACGTGTTAGTATCAACATTGTATTCTCCTTGTTCCATTGATTTAGGTTTTACAGTTTATAACTATAAAGTATAGCCAGCCTACACCCATCAAACTGTCTTGCCCACAATTAATAGTGGTTATTTATATTAACAAATAGTCCAATGCGGCCTTTGCTGTTAAAGCGTCTGTTTGGTTGCAGCAGTTTTTATCCCTCTGCTGCGTCCAGACCAAACGCAGTATGCAGAGCGCGTACCGCCAACTCCACATATTTCTCATCAATCACCACCGATACTTTAATTTCTGAAGTGGAGATCATTTGAATATTAATATTCTCTTTTGCCAAGGCTTCAAACATCGTACTGGCAACCCCAGGATGCGAACGCATACCTACCCCGACAATAGAGACTTTAGCGATACTGGTGGTACCTGCCACCTCGCCGCCACCAATCTCTTTGGCGGTGTTTTGCAGCACAGCTAAGGCCTTATCATAATCAAGGTTAGCCACGGTAAAAGTAAAGTCCGTGGTGTTATCCTGTGACACGTTTTGCACAATCATATCAATATCGATATTAGCCGCACTAATGGGGCCTAATATTTGATAAGCAACCCCTGGCGTATCCGGCACACCGCGAATGGTTAATTTAGCTTCATCACGATTAAAGGCAATACCGGAAATAATCGGCTGTTCCATGCAATCTTCATCCTCTGTAGTAATAAGAGTGCCTGGGCCCTCTTTAAAGCTATGTAAAACCCGTAGCGGGACGTTGTACTTGCCAGCAAACTCCACAGAGCGTAGCTGTAGGATTTTTGAGCCCAGGCTGGCCATTTCGAGCATTTCTTCAAAGGTGATGCGGTCTAAGCGCTGTGCTTTGGACACCACCCGCGGGTCAGTGGTGTAGACACCATCCACATCAGTATAGATATGGCACTCATCAGCCTTAAGGGCTGCCGCTAAAGCCACCGCAGTGGTGTCTGAGCCACCACGGCCCAACGTAGTGATATTGCCTTGTTCGTCCACCCCTTGGAAGCCAGCCACCACAACAACCTTGCCTGCATTAAGCTGCGCCTGAATATTGTCTTCGCTGATGCTTAAAATACGCGCCTTACCATACTCACTGTCGGTCAAAATTGGTACTTGCGCACCGGTAAATGATACTGCAGGCACTTTGAGCTTATTCAATGCCATGGCTAACAAGGCGATAGTAACCTGCTCACCGGTGGCAACCATCACATCCATTTCCCGTGCTGCGGGCTTGTCATTAACCTCTTTGGCCAGCGCTAACAAACGGTTTGTTTCACCGCTCATTGCCGATACCACCACGACAACTTCATCACCAGCGGCATGGAACTGCGCCACTTTTTGTGCCACCTGGGCAATACGCTCAGCTGAGCCCACCGAAGTGCCACCAAACTTTTGTACGATTAACGCCATATTACTGCCGCCTTAAATCATCGTTAGCGTTTTATAAAAACCTTAAGCTCAGCGCAACCTCTCAAGCAGCGCTGAGCAGCCCACAGCCAGTTCTACTCTTTGCTGGCCACAAACTCAGCTGCCACGGCCAGCGCATCGTCCAGCTTATCCAACTCCACACCGCCACCTTGGGCCATGTCGGGGCGTCCACCGCCCCGTCCACCCACTACCGCGGTGGCTTGTTTCATAAGATCACCGGCTTTAAATTGGCCGGTGAGGTCTTTAGTGACTCCGGCCACTAAAACAATGCGCTCATTATGCACGCCACCGAGCAAAATCACTGCACTGCCCAGCTTGTTTTTCAACTGATCCATGAGTGTCAGCAACTCTTTACCTTCTAAGCCATCTAAGCGCGCAGCTAACACCTTAACGCCATTGACCTCCACCGCGGCAGTGGCTAAATCGCTCCCTGCTGCGCTGGCTGCTTTGGCTTTAAGCTGCTCAACTTCTTTTTCTAAGCTGCGTTGCTGGTCAAGGATGCCTTGTAGTTTATCCAGCATGTTTTCGCGATTGCCTTTAACCAAGTGCATGGCTTGCTTCAATTGCTGCTCTGAGTCACTGAGCCAACCCCAAGCGGCTGCCCCTGTAATGGCTTCAATGCGCCGTATCCCAGCGGCTACACCGCCTTCACTGATGATTTTAAATAAAGCAATGTCACCGGTACGTTTAACGTGAATACCGCCGCACAGTTCCACGGAGAAACCATCGCCCATGCTTAATACGCGGACTTGATCATCGTACTTCTCGCCAAACAACGCCAAGGCACCTTGCTGTTTAGCAGTCTCAATATCAGTAATCTCGGTGCAGACTTCAGTGTTATTGCGTATTTCTTGGTTGACTCGATCTTCCAGTGCCTTGAGCTGTTCTGCGCTGACCGCTTCTGGGTGACTGAAGTCAAAGCGCAAACGCTGACTGTCCACCAAAGAGCCTTTTTGCTGCACATGCTCACCCAGCACCTCATGCAAGGCGGCGTGCAATAAGTGAGTCGCCGAGTGGTTTAATGCGGTGGCCTGACGAACAGTGGCATCCACTTGTGCAGTGATTTTATCACCCACTTGCAAAGCCCCTTGCGTGATGCGGCCGTGATGTAAAAAGGCTTCGCCACTTTTATTGGTGTCGGTGATTTCTACACGCAGCTGCTCGCCGGCTAAATAGCCGCAATCACCCACTTGACCGCCGGATTCTGCATAAAAGGGTGTGCGGTCTAACACCACCACCACTTGATCCCCTTCCAGTGCAGTGGTCACGCTGGCACCGTCTTTAATGATGGCCAACACCTCTCCGTCTGCTTGATGGGTTTGATAGCCTAAAAACTCGGTAGCACTGTCCACCTTAACCAAGGTGTTGTAATCCAGGTTGAAAGAGCTGGCAGAGCGGGCACGGGCACGCTGCGCTTCCATTTCCCGTTCAAAACCCACTTCATCTACGGTCAACCCTCGCTCACGGGCGATATCTGCTGTGAGATCCATGGGGAAGCCGTAGGTGTCGTACAGTTTAAACACCACAGAGCCGGGAATTACTGAACCCGTTAAACCAGCTAAATCGTGTTCCAAGATGCGCAAACCCTGCTCTAGGGTTTTGGCAAACTGCTCTTCTTCGTTTTTCAAGGCGCGCTCAATGTGCGCTTGGTTTTGCTTAAGCTCTGGATAAGCCTCACCCATCTGCTCAACCAGTGCCGCAACCAACTTGTAGAAGAAGCTACCGGTTGCGCCCAGCTTATTACCGTGACGGCAGGCACGGCGAATAATTCTGCGCAACACATAGCCACGGCCATCGTTGGACGGCACCACCCCATCAGCAATTAAAAAGCTGCACGAGCGGATATGGTCGGCAATCACTCGCAAGGATGGATTGTCATCGTTGGCACAGCCGATGGTTTCAGCAATGGCACTGAGCAAGCTTTGGAATAAATCAATGTCATAGTTGGAGTTAACGCTCTGCATTACTGCACTGATCCGCTCCAAACCCATGCCAGTATCCACACTGGGCGCAGGCAATGGATGCATCACCCCATCTGCGGTGCGGTTAAACTGCATAAAAACGTTGTTCCAAATTTCCACGTAGCGGTCGCCGTCTTCTTCTGGGGAGCCCGGTGGCCCACCCCAAATATGCTCGCCGTGGTCATAGAAGATTTCTGAGCTGGGTCCACATGGTCCGGTGTCACCCATGGCCCAGAAGTTATCTGAGTCATAAGGCACGCCACCACTGTCGCCGATGCGAATCATCCGCTCCGGTGCAACGCCCATTTCCTTGACCCAAATATCATAGGCTTCGTCATCGGTTTCGTAGACGGTTACCCAGAGCTTTTCTTTGGGTAGGTTGAGCCAGTCTTTGCTGGTTAAAAACTCCCAAGCATAGGCAATGGCTTCACGCTTAAAGTAATCACCAAAACTGAAGTTACCCAGCATTTCAAAAAACGTATGGTGGCGGGCGGTATAACCGACGTTTTCTAAGTCGTTGTGCTTACCACCGGCCCGCACACATTTCTGACTGCTGACCGCGCGCGTATAGTCACGTTTTTCTAAACCCAAGAAGCAGTCTTTAAACTGATTCATGCCCGCGTTAGTAAACAGCAGTGTCGGGTCATTGGCCGGAATCAATGAGCTGGATGCCACGCGAGTATGCCCTCTTTCCTCAAAAAATCGAAAGTAGGCTTCACGGATGTCTGCGCTTTTCATATAGTTTCCCACAAATAAAATAACGGTAATAGCTGTTGAACACGGCCAACTGACTGACTAAAAAGACACATTATATCGTTGATGAGCTGATCTTTGCAGCAAACACAACAAAGAGGCTGGATTTCCCTCAGTGTTTACAGTTGTCAGTGTGGATATGCTCGCCTTCAATGTCTTCTGCCGCTTCCATTTCCAGTTGCAAACTGACTAAATTGCTGGCTAAAGGACGCAGTAATAAATTGGCGTACTCGGTATCTTCTTCAGCATCATCGACACCGATGAGCAGCTGACCATCGCCGGCGGTTTGTATCCAAATTTCTTTACCTTGCCACAGCACGGCAAAACGCGAGCAAGAGGCCGTGGTTTGGGTCTCATCGCTGTCTTCTAGGATTAACTCTATGGGTGTGTTCATGGCATCGCTCAATTGAGCAAGGCTGCATAATATTCTGATTTTAATTATCAGGACTGTTCAGCGCTTGCATTATTTTTAAATAATAAACGCGCAGCCTCGGTCATCCGCTGCTGCGCGTCAAGGTCATGTTAATTAAGCTTGTGCGGCAGCAACAAACTCAATAATGGCTCGCTCAAAACGTGCTAAAGCTTCATCGATGTCTGTTTGTTCAACCACCAAGCTGGGTGCAAAACGCACCACATTAGGGCCGGCCACCAGCACCAATAAATCATTGCGCTCTGCAGCTGCCATAAGCTTAGCGGCTTGATTTTTATAATCAGCATTGAGCACTGCGCCGATCAGTAAACCTGTGCCCCGTACCTGTTCAAACAACTGGTATTGTTCACCCAGAGCGCGCAGCTGACTGCGTAGGTACTCTCCTTTCTCGATAACCCCTTGCAGTACTGCGGGGGTGTTGATGATGTCCAACACCGCCTCACCCACAGCGCACGCCAAAGCATTGCCGCCAAAAGTGGTGCCATGGGTGCCCACGGTTAAATGCTCAGCGTGCTGATTTGTCGTGAGCATGGCCGAGACAGGGAAACCGCCGCCAAGACTTTTGGCGGTAGTCAAGACGTCTGGGGTAACTCCGTAGAGCTCATAAGCAAACAATTTACCGGTACGGCCAATGCCGGTCTGCACTTCATCGAAAATTAACAAGGCATCGTATTTATCACAGAGGGCACGCGCCCCTTCCAGGTACGCTTGCTCGGCAGGTAAAACGCCGCTTTCACCTTGGATGGGTTCCAAAATCACAGCACAAGTGCGTTCTGACATGGCCTGCTCCATGGCGGCCAAGTCGTTATAAGGCACATGGCTGATGCCGCCCGGCTTAGGACCAAAGCCTTCAGCGTACTTGGGCTGGCCACCCACATTGACAGTAAACACGGTGCGGCCATGGAAACTGTTTATGGTGGAGATAATTTCATGTTTATCCTCACCAAAGCGGTCGCTGGCCACTTTGCGCGCCAGTTTTAATGCCGCTTCATTGGCTTCGGCGCCAGAGTTGCTGAAAAACACTCGTTCAGCAAAAGTCGCTTCCGTGAGCTTGCGCGCTAAGCGTAGCGCCGGCTCATTGGTGTAAATATTGGAGACATGCCACAGCTTATGTGCTTGGGCGGTCAAGGCGTCCACTAATGCTGGGTGGCAGTGGCCTAAACCATTCACAGCAATCCCGCCGGATAGGTCAATCAGCTCACGGCCACTCTGATCCCAGAGTCGCGAACCTAAACCGCGCACAGGCACAAAACCTGCGGGTGCATAGTTGGGCACCATAAACTGATCAAAATCAGCGCGACTGACCTGCGCCTCTTGAATGGACATGCCTACTCTCCTGAATAAAATTCTGTTGTATCAATAAATAACGATTTATAAATAATAAAATTGCCTGTAGGAGCCGGCCATGCCGGCGATATGCTCCAGGCACTACTTTGTGCAATTGTGGCGCCAGCTGCGGGTTCTTCGCGGGCATGGCCCGCTCCTACATGTTCTGTGCATTATTTTGCTCAATTGCGGCGCCAGCTGCGGGTTCTCTTCGCGGGCATGGCCCGCTCCTACATGTTCCGTGCATTATTTTGCTCAATTGCGGTGCCAGTTGCGGGTTCTCTTCGCGGGCATGGCCCGCTCCTACGTGTTCTGTGCATTATTTTGCTCAATTGCGGTGCCAGCTGCGGGTTCTCTTCGCGGGCATGGCCCGCTCCTACGTGTTCTGTGCATTATTTTGCTCAATTGCGGTGCCAGCTGTGGGTTCTCTTCGCGGGCATGGCCCGCTCCTACGTGTTCTGTGCATTATTTTGCTCAATTGCGGCGCCAGTTGCGGGTTCTCTTCGCGGGCATGGCCCGCTCCTACGTGTTCCGCGTTTAACGGATCACCTCTAAACCACCCATATAAGGACGTAACACCTCGGGGATTGTGATGCTGCCATCAGCCTGTTGGTTATTTTCCAAGACTGCCACCAAAGTGCGGCCAACCGCT
>Ga0079226_10000458_pt1 | contig 28376 bp, 29 predicted proteins | sample Poulit2014_FD_76345 | JGI IMG/M metagenome (GOLD analysis project Ga0079226, IMG submission 76345) | Agricultural soil microbial communities from Georgia to study Nitrogen management - Poultry litter 2014 | ecosystem: Environmental > Terrestrial > Soil > Agricultural land | place: USA: Georgia...
ACACAATGGGCTCGTGAAAAGGACTATGAAGCTTGGAAAAACTCCGAAGAATTTGCAAAAGCACATGAAGCATCTTCTGTTAAGAAACCGGCCTACTTTTTAGAACAGCCTTTCGTATCAACATATTCCATGTATGAACCAGAGGAAGATGATTAATACATTTAGACATTCATTTCAGTAAATAATAATTGGATAAAAAACAGGCTAACTAATAGGAGATATCCTTCCTATGTTAGCCTGTTTTTTTATTCCACAACATATTCATTAAGAAATGCCTTAAATTCTTCTTCCGAACGTTCACCAATAATTCGGGCTACTTCTTCAGAGTCTTTATAATGCACAAGCGTTGGAGTGGATTCGATATGCCAGTTTTCCCATTCTTGTGGAAATTCAAGTAAGTTTAATTTAACCATATCAATCCCCATATCTTCTACTATTGGAACAAGTACCGGGGTAGTATTTTGACAATGAATACATGTTGGACTGTAAAAGTAAACCGTCGTCTCTTCTCCGCTTTCAATCTTTTCTTCTAGCTCATCAGGCATAATTTGGTTATTGTATAGCGGGTCATCCAATTGATCAATCGTTGCCTGTTCTAATTTTTTATCACCGTATGGGTTCTCCCCAGCATTCTCAATTGCTTGTTTATTCTTATAGTCATTTACAAAGTATAAAGCACCAAATAAAACAACGATGGCACCTATAATCCAAATCATTTTATTTCTCATTTATTTATTCCCCCTTGTTTCCTTCATTAAAATAAGATGTAACACAAAAATAACGATAAAGGCTATCCCTGCTAGAAATGGAATCGTTACAAAACCAAAATAATTGATATACTCTATATTACAAGGTATGACACCACATGCCTCTCCACTTTGCTGAAGGGCTGGCATTTTTTGAATAAGATAGTGATAAGCGGAAATAAACATTCCAATTCCACTTAAAATAAGTCCGGGTAAAGCAATATCTATATCTTTCTTTAATGCCGAAACACCATAAATAATAACTAATGGATACATAAAGATTCGCTGGATCCAGCATAATTCACAGGGGACAAACCCTTTAATTTCAGAAAAATATAAACTGCCAACAGTAGCAAGTAATGCTTGTATCCAAATGATGAGCATTATATTTTCATTTGGTTTTTGTTTTTGCATCGCATTAAACTCCCTCATTTTTACATACATTTTATTATACAATCCTAGGACAAAAAAAACAAAAAGAGAGGCTTCCACTATACCTCTCGTTCTGCTAAATTATTTCGATGTGCATAGACAGCCGCTTGTGTACGATCGTTCACTTCTAGCTTTGACAAAATATGACTCACATGTGTCTTAACAGTTTTAATCCCAATAAATAATTTTCCACTTATTTCTTGGTTGGTCATCCCATTTCCTATACAAACAAGAACTTCAAATTCACGGTCCGTTAATTCATCATGAGGTTTTTTTTGATCACTGCGAAAGCCTGACATCATTTTCCCAGCCACTTTTGGTTCGATAACATTTTCGCCCTTCACTGCTTTTTTAATCGCAGCAATAATTTCATCCCCTGAAGAGGTTTTTAGTATATAACTGAAAGCTCCTGCTTCAATCGCTGGAAAAACTTGTTCATCATCATAATAGCTCGTTAAGATGATTATTTTGCATTCGGGGTACTGATCCATCACCTGTTTCGTTGCTTCTATTCCATTACCATTTTCCATCATTAAGTCCATTAACACAACATCTGGTTTTTCCTTAAGAATCATTTTTGCTCCAGTTTGACCACTGGCAGCTTCTCCAATAACATTAATTTCATTATCTGTTTGTAAATAGGCAATAATCCCTTTACGAACAACATCATGATCATCCACAACAATAACTCGTATCATTACTGTCCTCCTCATCACCTTTTTTAACCGATTCATTCGCTTTTAAAAGGAATTTTTATATCAATATATGTACCTTCATTAATATTCGAACGGACAATAAAAGTACCGCCAATTTCCTCACTTCGTTCTTTCATTGTTTTTAAACCATAAGATGCCTTTTTATTCTGATTATTTTCGATATCAAAACCTTTTCCATTGTCAGCGATATGAACAAAAACTTCATCTGATTTTTGAATGATGTCTAATTTCACTTCCGTAGCAAAAGCATGACGTAAAATATTAGAGAGAGCCTCCTGAATAATTCGAAAAATATGTTCTTCCATCATATCTGATAAGTTTAGCTCTCTACTGATTGAAACTTGAAAATCAATTTGACATTTCTGTTTTAATTCATCAATCAATTTATGTATTCCTTTTTCCAGAGGTTGGCCAGATAAATGGACAGGTCTTAGATGAAGAAGCAATGCTCTCATTTCTGCCTGAGAATGAAGCGCGGCTTGTGAAACTTCAATCATTTGTTCTTTTGCAATACTTGGGTTTACATCAATTTGTTTTACAGCAGCTTCAGATAACATCGTTAAGGCAAAAAGTTGCTGACTCACCGCATCATGCAAATCTCTGGCTAAGCGCTGTCTTTCTTCAATTACCGCTGATTTATGAGCTGATTTAGCTAATTCAGATTTTTCGTCTGCCATGCGTTGCAGGGATTTCACTTGATTTTGAAGCTTTTCTCCTAATTCATTCATTTCACCCCAAATTCGGGCAAATTCATCCTTTTCATTAAAATACACTTTGGAATTATAATTGCCATTTGCAAATTGGGTGATAAGTACAGACATATAGTCTAACTTTTCTCGTAAATCACCACTTGATTTAAATCCTACATAGAAAGAAAGAATAACAGCTATACCAACATACAGCCCCATAAATAAAAAAATACTTTGTATCGTTAACCACTCTGGATTGAATAGCACATAAATCGATAATAATATCGACAAAAGAATAACCAACGTTAAAAATAAAGCTGATAAATGAGAACGAATATAGCGATAACGAACACTTGTAAATTTCTTATACATCACCCTTTCCCCCTATCTGATCAATACGTACAGATCCAGCTTTTAATTTAAGTGTAAAGTTTATTTTTCTTACTGCTTCATCATAACCTATCGTCTCATAGGTTAATGAACGGTTAATACCTTCTACAGATTGTCCAATAATATCAATGTCTCCTGCTTTCACGATGGCGTTCACACGAAAATCTACATTTTCTGGCATTAAAATATGAACGTCCCCGGCTAAAGCATTAATTGTAGTGGGAGTTGCGTTCTCAGGGATAAACGCTTTCGTAAAGTCAAAATAAAAATCACCTGCTAAATTACTTAAGTACAAAGGCTCAACTTTCCAATTTTGTTGATTATATTCATAGCTACCAATGGAAAAGCTGGAGTTTTTATAATATGTTTTATCTTTTTTACCTCTTTCCCTATAAACAACCTTACCGCCTGGGGATCTGAAAAACATAAAACCTAAATAAATAATTAACAAAGGCCATAGTTTGAAGATATCTTTAAAATGAAAGTGAATCATTTCAAAACGATCCATTAAAAGTAAAGAACCAAAAATAAGCAAAAAGGAGCCAAATCCTAAGCTTCCTCCTTTATACCTTACTCGATCTATGATTAATTTGAGACCATATAAAACAAAAATAAGTGGATAAATAAAAAGCCAAGCATCTCGAGCATGAAATGTAGTGAAGCCTAAGTTTTCCAGAATAAGAATAACACCAACACTAATCAGTGATAGTGCTAACATAAAACGTATAAAACTGTTTCCCATTTATCTTCCTCCCATTCAGCTGCTTTCATCTAACAAGATTCCATTATTTTCACGTAGAGGATATGCATACTAACTTAATATATAATCAATTATACCAAGCAATAATAGAAAGAGAACAACCTAAAGATTGTTTCTTTCTCCGTCTTAAGACTGAGTTCTTCTTTTAACCATCCATTTATCGATGGAAATGAGCAAAAGGAGACATCCAAAACCAATAAAAAATCCTGCTATAATATCCGTTAAATAATGGACATTAATGACATAACGACTAAAACCAATGAGAAAGATTAAAAGAGCAAACAACACTTGTATGAAAAGTTTTAATTTGGTTGATTTAATTTTTTTACTAATGTAATAGGCGAATATTCCATAACAGACAACCGGTATCATCGCATGCCCTGATGGAAAACTAAACCCTTCTGCATTCGCTTCTTCCCATATACTAGGTCTTTCCCTTCCAACCAACCTTTTGATGAACTTATTGAATAGATGTACTCCGAGTGTCCCCCCACTAAGGAGAAAAGCAGGAAACCAGTCTTTGAAAATATAAAATAAAAAAAATGCAGTTATAATGGTAAATGGAATCAGAAAAGATCTTGAACCTAATTCTGTAGTAGCACGGGAAAAGTCAAACACTGCTGTATCTTGAAGATTAGCTACAAAATCCCTTGTCCACATATCAACTAAGGGCAACTGTTCCTTATATATTTTTATTACCCAAATACCAATAATCAATATAACGATTCCTGTCATTGTAAGGTACAACGCCCGCTTATGTAACATCCAATCACTCCTTATTTCTTTTATCATACCCTATTTTATGTTTCAAAAAAATATTTACGGGAATATAACATCTATCCCCCATTTGTAAGTGACAGTTACATGCAATAAATAAACTAAAGTTTTGAAAGGTATGATAAAATATGAGTAAAAATATTAACGAATTAATAGACGGATTAAATGAAGATTTAGCACATGAATATGGTGCAGTTGTACAGTACACGTATAGTGCTGCCGTTGTTTCTGGTTTGGAACGAGCCTCACTTAAACCTTTTTTTGAGAGTGAAATGAATGATGAACTCGGACATGCCCTTTATTTATCAGAAAAAATAAAATCCCTTGGCGGTACACCAACGGTAAAAGTAGCGGAAAATCCGCAACCAACTAAAGTAAAAGATTTATTAGAAGCTGCACTAAAAGCGGAAAAAGATACAATTGAACGCTATCAAACACGGATAAAACAAGCCCAGGATCTTGGATATACAGAACTAGTTGTTACACTGGAAGATATGATTGCTGACGAAACACGTCATAAAGAAGAAATTGAACGTCTACTAGAAGATTAAAATAAGATCATATGGGATGAGGCTGGGACATAACTGAAACAATCACCTTTAAAGACGAACATAGTATTGTTTTAGCGAAGTATATTTTCGGAGCAGTTTATATGCAGATATCATAGTTCGGTATTTGTTTGATAATACTTCTGTCCCAGCCTCATCCTTTTTTGCGTGAAACATTCCAGCTAAGTTCAGAATGTTCACCAATAGCATGTTTAAATGTTATAATTATCTAAAATAAGGGGGGAGGTTTTTTTATTGCTTAAGCAAATCTTTCAATCTATCGATGATTTATATCCGGAAATGGTGGAAATTCGGAGATACCTTCACCAATATCCAGAATTATCATTCCAAGAACATAAAACAGCAAAATACATAGCAAACTTTTACGAAAAGCTAGAAATTCCTTATAAACAAAATGTTGGCGGTAATGGGGTAGTAGCAACATTAAAAGGAGGAAAACCTGGAAAAACAATTGCACTTAGGGCCGACTTTGATGCGCTCCCAATCCAAGATGAAAAAGAGGTAGACTATAAATCAAAAGTAGATGGTGTGATGCATGCATGTGGTCATGATGGCCATACAGCGACACTTCTTACGCTTGCAAAAGTGATGAAAAAATATCAATCTGAATTACCTGGTACAATTGTTTTCTTGCACCAACACGCAGAGGAATATGCCCCAGGAGGAGCCAAACCAATGATTGAAGCGGGAGCTATTGATGATGTTGACGTTGTTTTTGGAACTCATCTCTGGGCAACGATTCCTTTAGGTGTCCTACAAACTTCACCAGATGTATTTATGGCAGGTGCAGATCGTTTTGAAATAAAGATACAAGGTCAAGGTGGGCATGGTGCTTACCCTCATGAAACAAAAGATTCTATCGTTATTGGTACTCAAATCGTTTCGCAATTGCAGCAAATTGTCAGCAGACGTATTGATCCACTTAAAACAGCCGTCGTCACAGTTGGCGCATTTGAAGCTGGCGAAGCTTATAATATTATAGCAGATCAGGCTAAAATCCTAGGAACCGTTCGATATTTAGAAAAAGATGTTCAAGAAACCGTCATGAAAGAAATGGAAAGAATTATAGAAGGGGCATGCACCTCTGCTGGTGTCACGTATGAATTTGATTATGCTAAAGGCTATCCACCACTTATAAATCACGCTGAAGAAGCTGAACTAGTTCTTAAATCAAGTAAGCAAATCAAAGAAATCGACCAAGCTGAAAATGTTATTCCAGTCATGGGTGCAGAAGATTTTGCCTATTATACGCAAAATAAGCCAGGTGCTTACTTCTTTACCGGGGCACAAAAAGAAGGAAATGACTATCCACACCACCACCCTAAGTTTGATATCGACGAACGTGCATTACCAATTGCTGCTAAAACATTAATACAAGTTTATTTTAATTATCAGAAAAAACATAATTAATTTTTTAGTTTAGACAGGTTAATATGTTAGCTAGCACAAATAAGAACGGATGCAAAAGATTATCGCTAAATAACTTTTGCATCCGTTCTTTTCTCTTTTTTAGTCAACCTCTTCATTCTAATTTTGTCTTTACATAACCATGAACAAACAGATAAACAAATGCTATTCCACCAACTAACGCGAGAACAAAACCGAGATATAATTTTAAAACGATAAATAGAAGCGAAAAAAGAAATGCTTGTAGCAAACCTAATTGAATGAGCCATTTGATTAAAGCTTTCTTTCTTACACTTAATTCAACTGGATAAATATCTAACCACATCACAGTTCGATGATGTTGGTATAAGGACATCATCTGGAAGATGCTCATGTATAAAAACAAAACGGTAAACAAAAGCTTCATCCAAATATTGGGTACAAAATAAATAAATAATCCACCAATAATAAGTAAACGAACATACATGCCCAAATAATCGCCACTTCGAATAAAAGTTATTCGATATAGGTAATCGTATGTATATTTCTGCTCAAAAGGAACATTTTTAACAAGAGACACAAGCCATGAACGCTTTTTTATTGGATTTTTCAAATGTGGAACATTTGTAAATAAATTAGCTAGTCGATAAAAGGATTGCATTCGATGACGGTCTTTTTCGATTAGCAACTCCCATGCAAGGCCAGATTGTTTTCGTGATAAAGTAAAATCATACAGAAATAAGATAATAAACAATAAAGTCATCAAACAAGCCAATAATATTTGACCACTTACAGCAAAATAAAAGACCGCACAATTAAATACGAATCTAAGCCCTGCATCAATATAGCGAATTGTCGCATCGCGGACTTTTAACATCCACCAATTGGCAAGCAAGTTCCATATCTTAAAAATTAGTAAGGCAACAAAAGTGTATAAATATATGTTGCCAGTACGCTCAGGATATGAAGCAAAATAAAGTGGACCTAAAGCAGCTACAATTAAAATAACAAGATAAAGCTGAATGACAAAACTATAAATAAGGGAGTTACGGAAATAGGAGCCCATTTTTTCCTCCGCAACTATAAGGAAAACGAGATCAGGTTCTTTTAATAAGGTACGGACAGGACTATAACTTACAACAAGCCCAAAGGCAATACCTATAATCCATGAGCTAGGAAAATTTTCTGGAAGCTGTGCTAACCACTGTTGATAATAAAAAGCAAATGCAGACACTAAAAAAAGCAGTACAATAGCGGTATGACCAGTAAACATATATCTTAAATAACGACTTGTCTCTTTTAAATGTTCAGAAAGCCGTTTTTTATAAAACACATGTGAATCAAACATGGCTATCTTCCTTTGTTAATTGAACATAGAGATCATCGAGCGTTGCTTCCGGCATATTAAATTGTTTCCTTAATTCATCAAGGGTACCAAGTGCTTTAATATTTCCTTCATGTAAAATGATAAAACGATCACAATAACGCTCCGCTGTTGCAAGAATATGAGTGGACATTAATACACCAGAACCATTATTTTTCATTTCATCCATTAACTGTAAATACGATTTAATACCAATAGGATCAAGTCCAACAAAAGGTTCATCCACTATATATAGGGAAGGTTCGATTAAAAAAGCACACATGATCATTACTTTTTGTCGCATGCCTTTTGAAAAATGAACTGGAAACCAATGAAGTTGTTTCTCCATTCGAAATTCCTTAAGTAATCGGGGCAGCCTTTTCTCAAAAATACCTTCCGACAATCCATATGCCATGGCTGTTAATTTTAAATGTTCATATAATGTTAATTCATCATATAAAATTGGCATTTCTGGTATGTACGCCATTTGATTACGATAAGATGTTGGATTGTCCTGAAATGTTTGTCCATTAACAGAAACCTCTCCCTCTTTTGCTTGCATGATACCAATAATATGTTTGATGGTTGTACTTTTTCCAGCACCATTTAGCCCAATTAATCCTACAATTTCCTTTGGATAAACCTCAAATGATATGCCATGCAAAACATTTTTATGTGTATATCCTCCTACAAGGTTTTTAATGCTTAACAACGATTCCACAACATTTCCTCCTAGCATGATCACTTTAGTAAATTTTATCACTTTTACAGAGCTTTGCCAAAGCATACTCTTTGATTGATTTCAACAAAATCTTTCTCTAAAGATGTATAAAAAGATTTAATCCGCTCACAATAGTTAATGAAGAAATGAAGATGTTTCACTAAAGTGAGGTGTTAGTGATGGATAATCTAATGCCTACAACCCTTTTGGCGGAAAGAGATCTCTAACGCAGGTGAGATACCGACAAAAAGGTTTTTGTAAAAAACGTTAAATACAGGTAGTGTTTAACGAGATTTTTTACAATGCCCCCAACATTAGATTATATTAACATCTTCTTTCTTCATAACGGGTCTAGTCCGAATAACTTCGGCCTAGGCCTATTTTTATACCTCTTTTTATCAGAATTTTAAAATAATCCATTCTAAAAACTTTACACTCATCACTCCTACACTATACAATAGATAAAAAGAGATGAGGAGTTGTGATAATTATGACACATGATGAAAATTGTATTTTTTGTAAAATAATTAATGGAGAGCTTCCTTCCGCTAAAGTTTATGAAGATGATCATGTTTATGCTTTCCTTGACATTAGTCAAGTAACGAAAGGACATACATTAGTTATTCCAAAAACACATACTAAAAACATTTATGAAACACCTCCGGAAGTGGCTAAAGAATTATTTGCTCGAATTCCAAAAATCGCTAACGCTATTAAGAAAACCTACAATCCGATTGGAATGAACCTTTTAAATAATAATGAAAAGCCCGCAGACCAATCCGTATTCCATTTACATATTCATCTTCTTCCACGATACGGAGAGAAAGACGGTTTTTCATCAAATTGGGTTACCCATGAAGACGATTATGAAATGGCTGACCTTGAGGCTATTGCAGAAGCTATCGGCCAAAACACTGATCAGTAACTCTTTTTTACCAATAAAATAGTTAATAGGCTTAAGTTTTAAATACTTACAATCATTTTCTTTACACCCTAGTAAAGCTGTTTTCTAAAGACTAGGACTAGCAGTTACTCATCGTTCCATCAAAAAGAGTTACTGTACGTAAAAGATATATGATGCACAGTAATTTTACTTTCGGAACTTTTGTGGAATCGAGTTTCTTCAACGGTACATTATAAGCAGGAATGTCCATTGAAACGTCACATGGGAAACTCCCGTGGTACATTATAAGCAGGGATACCCGACAAAACGTCACATGAGGAGCTCCCGTGTTACATTATAAGCAGGAATACCCGACGAAACGTCACATGGGAGACTCCCGTGTTACATTATAAGCAGAGATGCCTAACGAAACGTCACATGGGAGACTCCCGTGTTACATTATAAGCAGAGATACCCGACGAAACGTCACATGGGAGACTCCAGTGGTACATTATAAGCAGGGATACCCGACAAAACGTCACATGAGGAGCTCCCGTGTTACATTATAAGCAGGAATACCCGACGAAACGTCACATGGGAGACTCCCGTGGTACATTATAAGCAGAGATGTCCGCCGAAACGTTACATAGGAACTTCAATGTTCTCTGTTATTTATAGCCGAGAGAACATGTCTGCAGTTTACTGCACAGTTTACATCAAATACGACAATACAAAGAATAAAATATATGCGGGAGGCAAGGGATAGATGTTCTGATATGCTCCGGGAAAGTATCAAAAGTGAACTAAGGATTATTTGTCATTTTCTCTACGAACGTTGTATTAATAACTTGAAATGATAAATAGTTCTTTTTATTTCTTCTTTTGTTTGTTATAATAAATACAAGATTCTCGCAACTGACGATGAGCGTATAGTTGGAGATGTTAGGCGGAGTCCCTAGCCCGCTAAGCTAAGGAAAATAAAAGACGAGATGAGAAGAGGAGAGATACAAGTGAATACAAGAAACTTAGTTATTATTTCGCTGTTAGTGGGGATTGGTGCAGTATTACATGCGGTCATACCACCAATATTATTTGGAATGAAGCCAGATATGTTACTAGCTATGATGTTTTTAGGAATTCTGTTATTTCCAAAACCAAAATATGTTTTAGCAATAGCATTACTTACTGGGATTGTTTCTGCATTAACCACAGGAGCACCTGGCGGACAAATAGCTAATATTATCGATAAACCAATTACAGCTTTTATCTTTCTTGGTTTATTCCTATTAATGGATAAACAAATTCCCAGACCGATTAGTGCGCCTATCTTAACTGCTGTTGGAACCATTGTTAGCGGATCAGTCTTCCTGCTTGTCGCTCTATTTATACTTGGACTAATGGAAGGCGGATTTATTGCACTTCTGTTAACCATTGTACTTCCAGCTGCGGTCATGAATACAGTTAGTATGGTTATCATATATCCAATCGTTCAAGGCATACTGAAAAGGTCTGAACCAATTACACTTACTTAAATATCACATAACACGTAAATCCATCCTCTGGCATATCATCTGTCAGAGGATTTTTTAAAGAACCAACTTTTCTTTAAAAAATGTTTATTAAACTTGCTTTAAGAGGAAAAGATAACAATATAGGGAGGAGCAAATTTTATGCCAAAAGCTAAGTCTTTATTACTCGGAATCTTTGTTGGAGGTGTAGTAGGTGCGGGTACAGCTTTAATAACTACCCCATCCACAGGTAAAAGCATGAGGTCGCTGATTAAAGAACAATTGATTGAATGGAAACAATTAGCGAATAATCTAAGAAAAGACGGGAAACAGTTAAAAGAGCAATTAACAAAAACATCCAGGGAAGGCGCCCTTTTAGTAAAAGAGCTCACTCAAGAAATGAAAACATCAGTGGAGGACTGGAAAAATACCGTTGAACCGCATCAAGAAAATATCAAAGAATACTTAGAACATATTGAAACAAGCTTAAAAGATTTAGAGGACAAAGTAAAAAAGGACTAAGGAACAAAAATCCTAGGTCGCCTTAGTTAGCCTCAGCAGCAATAAAGAAGCCTTTCCGTATTGTACGGAAAGGCTTCTTTAATAACTATTATTCTTATTCAGCTGGTTGTAAATCTTCAATGGAATCAATATCCATATATTCTGGAACAACTAAGCCGATTTTTGCACCTTCAAGGTTTACACCTAATTCCACAAGGTCGTCTTTATATTCTTCGTAAAGATCACCATGTGTTCCAGGTAGCCATGCAGCAACCATTCCATCTGCTTCGCCATTAGCTACAGCTTGCCACATAACAGCATTGTCAAGAGGTGTTAATGTTACGTTATATCCAAGCTCTTCTAGGACATGTCCAACAACATGTGTGGAAGCAACTTCTGTATCCCACTCAACATAAACGAGCTCAATTTCGTCGCCATCGACCTCATCAACACTGTCTGTCCATTCAGCAACTTTATCTTCATTTTCTTCAACCCACTCAGCAGCAGCTTCTTCTGGATCAGCACCCTCAGAAATTTCTAACATCACTGCTTCCATATCATCTGAATCCCATTCGAAGTTTTCTAAAACTTCATAGGCTTCTGGTGAATCTTCGTCCAATCCTTCACGAACCATCGTTTCAATTGTTTCTGCTTCACCAAATACACCTTCTGGATCATCTAAATATTTAAGATCATATGCTGCGAATTTCCAGTGTGGAGACCAGCCTGTTACAACAATTGGCTCTTCATTATCAATTGCTTCACCTAAAGCAGTTGCCATTGCACCACTAGAAGACGTTTGTACTTCCCAGCCATCCAGGTTTTCATATTCTTCTACTGCGTCTTCAGATGCTTGTACAACACCTGCACCTGGTTCAATTGCTGTAATAGCATAATCCATTTCTTCACCATAATTGACTTCTTCCGTTTGTGCATCATCTGAAGAAGTATCGTCCTCTGTTGCGGTATCACCTTCACTATCATCTGATCCACATCCTGCTGCAACTAGCGTTAAAGAAAGTCCAGCAATCATACCTAGACGTTTCCAAGTAAATTTAGACATATAAATAATTTCTCCCCTTCTATAAATGTTATAATATATGGAAACTTTTCATACGGGTAAGCATCAATCTCTTTCTATTTATTGTAAAACAACGATGCAACCCATACAGAAAAGATATACCAACTACTTTACTCCTCTTGCTTTGAGTTCATACTTTGAGTAAATCGGTCGATAATAATTGCTAAAATTACGATACCGATACCTGCAACAAAACCTGTACCAACATTTGCACGTTGCAAGGCAGATAGCACTTCTCTTCCAAGCCCTGGCGCACCAATCATCGACGCAATAACAACCATGGATAATGCAAGCATAACAGTCTGGTTAATTCCAGCCATAATTGTATCTTTTGCCATCGGTAATTCTACTTTGAAAAGCTTCTGTGTGCCAGTACTTCCAAACGCTTCTGATGCTTCCACCAACTCTTCGGAAACTTGGCGTATACCTAAATTAGTAAAGCGAACAGTAGGTGGTGTTGCAAAAATTAAAGAAGCAAAAACACCTGGTACCATTCCAATTCCAAAGAATGCAACAGCAGGAATTAGATACACGAATGCCGGCATTGTCTGCATAAAGTCGAGAATTGGAGTAATGATAGCTTCAGCAATCTTACTTTTAGACATTAATATACCAATCGGTACACCAACAATAACAGAGAGTATACTTGCGATTAACACAAGAGTAAACGTGCTGATTAAATGATCCCAGTAACCTTGGTTATAGATAAGCCACAAACCAATAATTGAAAAGATGGCTAAACCAAAACGTTTTCCTGTTATAAAGAAGAAAATCAACGCCACTATTAGAATAATAAAAATCGGTGGCACTTTCAATAATAAATCAGACGTAACTTCCATCAGACTTCCGAAATGTTCTTTGATTGGTGTAAATAAGAAAGAAAATGTATCTGTTATCCAATCAGTAAATCGTGTTGTCCAATCCGCAATTGGTATTTCAGGTACAAAGTCTAATAATTTATCAAACATTTAAATTCACCTCGCCATCTCTAGCAAGTCCCGCGATAACAGCACCACGTACAATAATTCCTTCTAAACGGTTATTATCTATGACAGCAACCGGAATAGGGGAATCATAAATAATATTAAAGATATCATTCATTGGTTTATCTTTTTCCACTTTTTGAATATCTTTTTTCAATATATCATGCAAGTCCCTAACATCCTTGTTCATTGCTTCGAGTGCATCTTCAGCCATAACATAACCTTGTAATTCACGTTTGTTATCTACAACAAGAATACTTGAAAGTCCTTCTTCTCTCATCCGCTCCAATGCAACTCTTGGACCATGTCGTTCAATATTAACCGTTTCTGGACGTTTCATAATATTTTCAGCAGTTAATATTTTTGAACGGTCTACATCTTCAACGAATTTTTCTACATAATCATTTGCAGGATGTACTAAAATATCTTCGGGTGTTCCGACTTGAACAATGGAACCATCCCTCATCAACGCAATACGATCACCAAGTCTCAATGCCTCATCTAAATCGTGCGTAATGAACAAAATCGTTTTCTTCATTTTTGCTTGTAAATCAATCAATTCATCCTGCATATCTTTACGAATTAGTGGATCTAATGCAGAAAATGCCTCATCCATCAATAATATTTCTGGATCATTTGTGAGTGCTCTTGCTAGTCCAACACGTTGCTGCATTCCACCTGACAATTGGCCCGGTTTTTGGTTTAGATAGCCACCAAGACCTACCATTTCTAAGGCTTCTTTCGCTTTCTTCTGTCTTTCTTCCTTTGGAACATTTTGAATTTCCAGTCCAAACTCCGCATTTTCCAAAATCGTTCGATGCGGGAACAAAGCAAAGCGCTGAAAAACCATTCCTAGTTTTTCCCTTCTTGTTTGACGCAATGCCTTCTTATCCATTTTAGACAAATCTTTACCATTAATCAAAATATTTCCTTCTGTCGGTTCTATTAACCTATTAACTAATCGAATTAACGTAGACTTTCCACTACCAGAAAGTCCCATAATGACAAAGATTTCCCCTTCTTTAACCGAAAATGTAGCACGATTTACACCGACAGTATTTCCGGTCTTCTTTAAAATTTCTTGTTTTGTTAAACCTTGGTCTAATAATTTTAAAGTTTGTTTTGTATTTTTACCAAATATCTTTGATAAATTCTTAACTTCTATTAAAGACACAACCTCACCTCGTTTTCTTTTATTTTAAATTGCCGTTACTAATGCTTTCCAATATGATAAAAGACTTAAAGACTATTTTAATCAATTCTTCATGCAACATTAGAACCGAGCGAATTTCCTACCTTATCACTATATAAGTTTAGGACTTACAATTCAAACCCAATAAACAGTTATTTTGGTTTATATTTTTTGTACAGTTTAAACTGTATGGACTTTAACCGACTTTATCTTTTAAATCCTTCTATTTTCTTTAAAATGCTCAATAAGTGTGAATTTCCAAATATTAGTTTTTTATAGTAACATTAATTTTTAGCAAGAGATTTTAGGAGGTTTTTATCATTACTTTGAGCGTAGATCAATCAAAAAAAGTCATTGTGGAATTTGCTAAAACCTTGGAAATGTTCGATCTATCCCAATTAGATGCTCGCTTATTTGTTTATTTATACCTAGCCGATGAGCCACTTACACTTGATGAAATGAGTGCAGCGTTAGGAAAAAGTAAAACATCGATGAGTACAAGCGCCAGAAACTTATCAGACGCTAATTTAATTTCTCGTGTATGGAAAAAAGGGGTCAGAAAAGATTTATATGAGGCGAATAGTAATTTATTCAGGCTATTTATGAATTCTCATATCAATCAATGGCTTGCTGTGACAAAGCACCAAAAAGAAATGATTAAAGATATAGAAGAGTCTTTAAAACAAATTGAAATACCAAATGACAAAGGAACCTTCCACAAAAAAGTTCAGCAAATCATTCATTTTCACACTGAATTAGAAGATTTTTTTCAAGAAATAGCTACGGATCGCTAGGTATGTATAAAAATAGAGATGTCGCTGCATTCTTGTGACATCTCTATTTTACTTGAGGATCTTTATTTTCGATTATACTAATAAATTCGGACATTAAACTTTCAAATAGCCCTTCCTTTCGTAATGATTTAATTGTTTCAGTAGGGGATAATTTTTCATTCAACATACCTGCAAAATGTACTAATAAAGATGAAAAATCAAGGAGGCCTTCTTTTTTCTGTAATTGATATGTTTGATCTAGTTCGTTTAATAACTCAAATAATTGACTGTATTCCTCATTCGATAAATTGTTCTCAATGACTAACTTTGTGAACGGATACTCCTCAATATTAATAATGTTTAATAATAATTTCAGATGAAAAGAGGTCTTGTTACTGTTTTTTCTTTCTTTCATCAACAGCCCTCCTCAGGTAATTTATCCTATTAATACTTATTATACGCAAATGCCCTTCACAATGGAAGCTTCTATACTAGTTTTCTTTCTCCGAAGCGACTGGTAGGAAATCTTATTAAATTTAGGTGCAAAAATACAATTACCTATTAGAAAATTACCTATTCTCGCATCGAAAGCTTTTAAAATTATTGGATTCGATACTGTTCAGATACGTAATACTTTGGTAAAGTAATATGTATGGAAATTTTCTTTTATATAAGAATTTGTCAACTCGGAAGATAAGGGGGGACTTCCATGAATTTTGTTTTTGTTATTTATGCATTATTTATTCTATTAATTTTTAATTCCATGACACAACGATTTTGTTTAAAACTTGAAATGAACCAAAACAAACAAACGAGCGTTTTCCGTTTCATCAATATTATGATCCTTATTCTATTAGTATCTTCTTATGTGAAAGTATTAAACGCCATCAGTTAGGTGAATATAAGAACAGAAAACATGTAGAGTCTTAATTACTAACTGTAGGACTATAGGAACAATTATATTAAATATTTTAAAATACTATTTCTTTTCAAATGAAATATGTTATATTTATCAGTAGCGTTTTAATTTGGTAAGAAGTTAGGAGTGTACATGATGATTAAAAAATTAATAGTAGCAGCAACTGTTTCAGCAAGCATTTTTGGACTTGCAGCATGTTCCAATGGAGATTCTGAAGTCGTTGTTGAGACAGAATCCGGAGATATTACAAAAGAAGAATTTTATAATGCATTAAAAGAACAACAAGGTGAGCAAGTTCTCGATACGCTTGTTACAATGAAAGTGCTGGAGGACAATTTTGAAGTGTCTGAAGAAGATATTGATAATGAAGTAGAATCCTTTAAAGATCAACTTGGTGACCAATTTGATATGTGGATGCAACAACAAGGCTTTAGCGATGAAGATAGTTTTCGTCAAATCATAAAGTTAAGTTTACTACAGGAAAAAGCAGCATCTGAAGATGTTGAAACTACTGAAGAAGAAATGGAAGAACGTTATGATAGAATGAAAACAGAAATTGAAGCAAAGCATATTTTAGTCGATGATGAGGAAACAGCAAATGAAGTAATAGAAAAACTTGATGAAGGCGAATCATTTGAAGACTTAGCTAAAGAATACTCCAACGACGAAGCAAATGCTGAAGATGGCGGTGATTTAGGTTACTTTTCTGTCGGTCAAATGGTTCCCGAATTTGAAGATGCTGCCTATTCCCTAGAGGTTGATGAAATAAGTGAGCCAGTTATGTCAGAGTTTGGCTTCCATATTATTAAAGTAACGGACAAGCGTGAAACGGAAGAAGATATTGGTTCTTTTGAAGACAATGAAGACAACATCCGCCGTGAGTTACTTAACGAAAAAATTGATCCAGTTGCAGCACAAGAGAAGATAAATAAATTAATGAAAGATGCTAATATTGATGTAAAAATTGACGAATACAAAGACCTTTATAAAGACCTAGAAGAATCTGATGATAAAGAAGAAAACGAAGAAGAGAACGAAGATAAAGAATAAGTTAAAATGCTAAATATTATTTAACAATGATAAAAAACTGGTAGAAGGTGAGCTCACTTTTGAGCTTCCTCTACCAGTTTTTTAAGTATGTTGACGCTTTTTCTCTTCTCTGTTTCTTCGTTCTATTTCTATTCGTTCCATATACTTATTGCCTTCTTCTTCTATAAATTTTCGTTCTAATTTTTGCTCTGCGCGTATAGCTCGAAACGCCATAAATCCACTAAGAAAAATTAACAAAATAGTAATAAAGACCCACCAAGGAACGCCTAAAATCACAATCTTACCCCCTTGTCCATCATCTATTTTATCTATATGACAAGGCAGGTAAAAAAAGAACTATCCTTTTAATTTTTTTCGAATGTTGGTTTATAAAAGGCACGATTATCCATAGCAAATAATCTTGGAGTAAATTCACCCGGATTCACTTTATCAAGCGCACGATTTAACATATTCATTTTTGCATCAATTAAATCGATGAGATGTAATAATTCTGCTTCCCGAACCAAAGGAGGTTTAGGACTACCCCATTCCGCTTTTCCATGATGACTTAAAATAAGATGTTGAAGTATGACAACTTCTTCTCCTTCTATATTCAATTCTTTCGCCATATGGCCAATTTCTTCAACCATGATAGGAATATGGCCTAATAATTTTCCTTCTAACGTATAATTTGTTGTAACCACACCTGATAATTCTTTTAATTTCCCTATATCATGTAAAATAACTCCAGCATATAATAAATCTTTATTCACTTCCGGATAGAGCTTATGTATTTCCTTTGCCAAGGAAAGCATACCTACGATATGGTGAGCCAATCCCGATACATACTCATGATGATTTCGTGATGCTGCTGGATATATAAGTAAATCTTCTTGATATTTTTTTATAAATGCTCGAACGATTCGTTGTAAAGATGGATTGTCCATTTCAAAAATAGCTGAAGTGATTGTTTCAATTAATAACTCGCGTTCCACCGGAGCTTTTTCTACAAAATCCGATACTTGAACACCATCTGTTGGTTGTGCGAGGCGGATTGTTCCTATTCTCATTTGTGGTTTTCCTCTAAACTCATTTAAATTCCCCGAAATTCGAATGATCTGTTCAGGGATGAATATCGCTTCATCTTCTTTCGTAGCATCCCATAATTTTGCTTCAATTTCTCCTGTTGCATCTCTTAAAATAAGTGTTAAAAAAGGTTTTCCGTTACTTGCGACCCCTTTTGTTGCTTCTTTAATAAGGACAAAATCATCAAACGGATCTCCTATTTGATGATTTGCAATTCCCTTTTTCATATTGTTCTCCTCCCAATTCAGTCACATTTCTAATATATCTTTATTACTAATTTGTGTATCTAGCTATTTTTCCTCGTCATCCTCTATTTTAGGTATGTATTCAAATATTTCCCCAGACTCAATAACATGAATTAACTTCATTAACCACGTATAGTAATCTTTAGCATAATGAAGAAGTTCAATGTCTTTGTCAATTTTCTTTATTAAACTTTCATCTTTCGTGGTTTCCCCTATTTGTTTTAGTTTGTTTATCGCCTGTTTTGCTTGTTCTATATTTGTTTCCGTATGTTTACGCCATCGGTTTCCAAACAATGATGTAAAGGATTTATACCAGTCTTCATCGGATTGATATAGATCTTTGCGTACTCCTTTTTTGAAAGTTGATTCCACCATATTCATTTCCGATAATGTCCGAACCCCTGTTGACATGCTTGTTTTACTCATTTCTAATGCATCGCGCATGTCGTCTAATGTCATCGGCTTTTCTGAAAAATAAAGTACGCCATATAACCTACCTATTGATGGGGTTACTCCATACAATGACATATTCTTTGCGATAACTTGGATAAAGCGCTCAATCGTCTCTTCATGTTGTTTCCACTCTTCTATGTATTCTTCTTTTGACAGTGGAGACACCTCCAAAAAAAACATTCATTTTATCCTTTAATCTCCAATGTTTTTATTTACCTAAACACTAGAAACCATTTTCTTTAATTCTATGACATTCCCACTATTAAAACAATCCAAAATTTCTTGCTTACATGTAAAAAGAATAATTTGCTGATGTGGCGACTGTTTCTGTAAAATATTTAGTATCTTACTTGTCCTTACTGAATCGAAGTGAACAAATGCATCATCAATAATAAACGGAAAATGCTTCTCTTCATTCATTACCTCGCTAATAGCTAAACGTAAAGATACATATAACTGATTGATTGTCCCTTGAGATAACTCGTTTAACGTATATCGAATGTGATCTGCAGCTTCTACAAAAAAAGGCATGTCTTTTTCTGGAATGTAAACTTGAATATACTGGTTTCCAGTCAATTCTTTAAAATAAACCGTTGTTCGATCAATCACTCGATTTAAATATTTATTACGATAACGTCGCTTTGTTTCATTCACCGTTTCTTTAGCTGTTTTAAGGACTGCCCATTTTCTTGCCATATCATTTAATTTATTTTTCTCCAGGTCAAATTGATACATCGCTCTTGAATAATCTTCTGATGTTTCCATTCTTATTAAGTCCGCATGAAGGTCAGCTATTTGTTGACGTATGTTCTCTATCTTATTTTCTATTTTTTCTACATCTGTTTTATTTTTTTGTATGTCCATTTCAAGTTCACTCTCTCTTGGAATAGAATGGATAAGATCATTCCACTCCTCATTCGTAAATATACTTAAAAACTGGACATTTATATTATTGATTGAGGTTTGTAATTGTTCCAACTGGTCCAATTCATTTGCTTTTTTATAAAATGATTCCTCATCACTCACATTTGCCATACAAAAAAGCTGCTTCATTTTATTTTGATACGTATTTATATTTTCAAGTAAGTGCTGCTGTCTCACTTTATTCTCATCTATCAAATCACTTAATTGAGATAACCTTGTTTGTTTATCCCTCATATCGTTTACCTTTTGTTGTACAAAATAAAATTGTTGTTCAATCGATTGATTTTTTCCATCTGTTTCGGTGATCAATCGTGAAACCTTACGAGAAAATTGATTTTGTTTTTCAGTTAAAGATGCTGCTTCAGATTCCATATCTTCTTTGTCATGTTGCAGAACAAGTAGATTTTTTAATGTATGAAATAGCTCCGGCCAAAAGGTAATTTCTACTTCTTTTAAGAAAGGATACAATTGATATTGTTCTTCGATTTGTTCTTGTAGACGATTTTTTTTATAATTCCAGGATTCCTTTTTTTCATGAAGCTGAAGTAATTGGATATCTATATTTCTAAGTTGATCGTTAAGTAGGCGCTCACTGTTTTTCAAATCATCATCTTTAGTTATGAAATAATTAGCCTCCTGTATTTCCTCTTCCGTAGATGAAAGTGACTTTAATCCATCATTTGTTTCACGAATTAACTCGTCTATATTTTTAATTAAAATTCTTCCCCTGCTCCAATAAATAATACCAATTACAAAAGTTAAAATAGCAAAATTAATTAAATTGTTCAGGTTCATTATAAAATGAGTAATGAGGAAAATAGCCATCAAGACGAAGCTGGTAAGTAATACAATCTGACTTCTTTTTTCAACTGTAGCTTGCTTCTTTTTCCATGTTCTTTTTTTCTTTTTTGTATCTTGGCCCAGTTTGGTTAAAAGTGCGGTTTCATGATAATTTTTTAACCTTTCCTCGAATTTGGCCCTTTCTTTAATAGATAACCGATTTTCCTTGCATTTATTTAATTCTTCTTGCAGATAGGCTTGCTTGCTTTTCATCTCTTGGTCTTCTTCTGCTAATTGCTCTAATTCCATGTCAAGTTTCACTTGGTTATTTTTCAAGTCATTCCATTTCTTTTCGATATGGAATGGTAATTGAAGTGTTTCTATTCGTTCATTTGTTAAACCAATATTAATATGATTTAACTGATTCTTGATTTTTAAATCATGTTGTTTGATTTCTTCATTCAATTTGCTTAATTGATGTTTTTGGTTTAAAAACTGTTGTTTCTGTTCTAACAGCTTTTGAGCAGCCTTCCCATCAGCAGAATCAGAGATTAATTCAGATTCAATCTGATTTTTTTCATTTAAATATTTTTCCTCATCTTGTTTTAAAACGACCATTTCACTTTGTAATGGTAAAACTTTTTCGTTAAGTGATGATAATCGACTTATCCCATTTTCGGGAAAAGACTTGTCACTTGGCAAATTCTCCATTTGTTCTGAGTTACTATTAAGTTCATGAAGGTATGGTATAGCTTGAAGTTTCTTTTCTAAATGTAATATTGATTCCTTCTTTACTCTTAACTTTGTTTGTAATCGTTCTTTTTCGTTTTTCAAGGTAGCAAGGTTCTCTGTTTTTTCAACATATGTACTCTCTTCTTGCTTATATTGTTGGATATCCTTGGTTAGTTCGTCTAATTTCTTTAAGTGTACATTCACCTTTGGTTTCGTGCCATATGGTTTAAATAATTCTCCTATTTTAGTATCTAGCTGTTTTTCAACAGTATGGATATGGGTAGATCCAGTCAAACCAATGCCAAGTAATACTTCCCCTACATCATCCTGTTTCATCATTTGAATCGCAGACAAATCTGCCGCATCAAATGAATAAATGGATTCATAAATGGAAGCTGACATCCCGTTCAGTCTTTTTTTAAGCCATTTTTCATCATGCTCTAATCCGTCTGGTGTATAGCAAATCGCCGCTCCATTCCGAGTTCCATCTACTCTCTCTACCACATATTCTCCAATTTCAGTATCAACGATTGTTAGCCTTCCGCCCATTTTACTACTTGTTTTTGGCACATAAAAGTTCCGTTGTTTTGGTGGCAGTCCAAATAAAATAAATAATATAAAACGTTGCAATGTTGATTTTCCCGATTCATTTTCTCCGTAAACACATACGAACGAATCATTTGAAAAATCGATCGTATAATCCACCCATTTACCAAACCCGTAAATTTTTGCTTCTTTTAATTTCATTAATCGAAACCACCTTTAGCCACCTGGTAAGTTATCAGCCATATTTTTTTGGATCTTTAAGGAAGTAATGTTTCCATCAATAATTGGTATGCCTCCTGCTTTACTTTGTCCTGCTCTTCTTCTGAAAGATCCTCTAAATATTTTCGTGCTTGTCGATGTTGATATAAGTCATTTAAATAAGGAGTAATCGATTCCTCATTCATTTGTCTTGTTAATTCACCTAAAAATATATCATTGCTTAAAAATTTGTTTTCTTCATTTACATATTGTTTATTTATATTAAACTTATAAATGTAGAGCCAATTCTTTTGCTTTATATAATGGTCGTTCACTATGTCAATTAGATCCTCAATTATAAAATCATTTTGCATGATTTGTTGCTCTTCTTTACTATGTAATGTTAAATCGATAAGTTGTGGAGAATTTTTCAAATGCTTATCTATATGTTTTTTAAGCATATCCTCTAGTTGATCAACACTTTTACATTTTGAAATATCCAATGTAAGAGTGTTGAATATAATCGATTGTAATGGTAAAAAAGTAAGGGTAGATCCTGTCTCTGTTAAGGTAACATGGTAACATCCTTTTTCTCCCAATTCTTTTCGGTGACGTCCTTGAATATTTCCCGGATAAACAATAGGAGGATCTTCCTTTATGATACCCCGTTTATGGATATGTCCTAATGCCCAATAATCCATACCTTTATTCGTTAAATCATTAAGTTGAAATGGCGCATATGTATCATGTTCTGTATTGCTTGCTATACTGCCGTGTAACATTGCGATATGAAAGGGTATGGATGGATTTTCCACTTCGTATTCATGAGATTTATTTGTTAATACTGCTTGATTTTCATAACTAAAACCGTAAATAACCGCTTTAGGTCGGCCACTTTTTTGAAATATTACAGATCTCACCCGTTCATCTGGAAAATAATACACATTATCAGGGTATTCAATCGGATGAACGTTTCCATTTATATTATCATGGTTCCCGTAAGATAAATAAACATGAATTTCGTGGGACTTCAATTTTTCAAATGCATTTCTTAAAGTTATCTGGGCTTTCAGACTTTGCCTTTCATTATCAAATAGATCCCCTGAAAGTAAAACAAAATCTACCTCCATATCAATTGCTGCTTGCACTAAGCGACCCAATGCTTCATAAATACTTTCCAATACATCAGAAAAAATATGCTCAGGAATATTAGCAAGCCCTTTAAAAGGACTATCCAAGTGCAAGTCTGCTGCATGAATAAAAGTAAGTTTATTAGTCATAGTCAAAAACTCCCCAATCAACCTTCTTTATCGTATATTGTACCAAAACTACATAGCGAATGCACGTTCGTTAATTTACCACTTTATAATCGTATTTGATATAAACTGTGTAACAATGAAAATTTCCTTTAATGATACTTTCTGACTCCTTCCTCAAATAGGTACAATCTAGCGGAGGAAATACGCGGAGACTCCTGTGGGAGATAAGGCCTAGGTGAGACCTCACAGAGCGATAGCTCGAGGAGGCTCATCATCCGCCCGCGGAAAGCATAGTGTATTTCCAGAGCGCTCGGATTAGCACTCATCATCAACAGGACGGGAGGAAATCACACATAAATTACTGGGCAGTTTATAAATTTCATGTAATAAAAACAATTTTTTCGATGTGAGTAATCACAAGTGCCAATTCTTTCATAATGTTTTAAGAAGTAAAGATATTCTAACCCTATTTCTGATAACTATTTTATTTGTGCGAAGTTTAAATACTCTTGTGATAATTTTAATGGAATTTTTTTGATTATTCGATTAGAATGGAAGTAACAATCATAAGAATCTATTTTTCTTAGGGGGAAGACTATGAAAACTTACTATTTAACTGCTTATGATTCGTCGGGTGAAAAGTTACTTGATGAGACATTTGAAGCAGATAGTGTAGAAAAAGCAAAAGAAATTGGTACATCAAGATTGGAAGAAGAAGGTTACAGTGAACATACACACCGCTGTGTATCACCAGATGCAAAATTAGTTCTATTCCATCGTTAATTACTTTAATAATGCGACCAGCTATACATTTTACTAACGTATAACTGGTCGCATTTATATTGAACACTATCTTTTTAATTATATTCCATTTATTATTCCCCTTTAAATACTGGTTTTCTTTTTTCTAAAAAGGCCGACACACCTTCTTTATGATCTTCAGTATTTTTCAATTCCCACTGGGCTTGCTTTTCTTTAGCTAGGTATTGTTTCAATACTTCCTCCCGTTTAGAACGATAAATACGTTTCGTATGTAACATCGATTGAATTGGTGAGACAAGTAATTGCTGCCCCAATTCTGTCGCATGCTCTAACACGTCATCTTTTGCAAGAACATCTACAAGTCCTAAGTCTTGGGCATCCTTACCTTGAACTTGCTTCATGCTCCAAATAAATTGCTTTGCCTGATGTCTTCCCATGCGTTCTTCTAGCCAAAAGTGACCACCACCATCTGGTACCAATCCTACCCCCAGAAAAAGCATACCAAGCTTAGCCTCTTTACTTGCAACGACATAATCAGCTGCTAAAGCCATGCTTAAACCTAAGCCTGCTGCAGATCCATTCACAGCCGAAATAATCATTTTCGGCATTTGATATAAACGTAAAACAACGGATTCAATCGTATCCATCACACGGTCAAAAGATTTCCTTTCAATAAATTCCTCATTTAGCATATTCATATCTCCGCCTGCGCTAAATGCTTTTCCTTTACCAGTTAAAACAACCACTTTATCATTGTTCTCCGCTACTTTTTTTACTGCTTCCGATAATTGATTAAGCATCTCTGAATTTAAAGCATTGTAATTTTTAGGACGATTAAGATAAATATATGATATCCCTTGTTTGCTTTCATGTAAAACATACCCCATAAAAATAACCCCCATTATTTAATATGTATATTTTATAATATTCTGATAGAAGGGTTAGAAAAAAAACCCACAGTTCTAAGCTGTGAGTTCCCCTGTTCAATCAATTAATGAGTTGACTCTTCATCGAAGCCATATAATTCTTCAAGAGGCTTTGTAATAATTCGACTCACATCATTAATAACTAAGTTCAAACGTTGTTCTTCTTCCATTATTTTAGCGATTTGCTCGTGTTGCTGGACGTCTTCAACCACTTTTCGAGCCTGTTCTACCTCTTCTTCTGTAATGTCCTGACCTGTCATTTGTTTTTCTTGTAGTTCCATCTGTGTATCACGGAATTTTTCAAATAGTTTTTTAGAAATTTCATTTTCCATGACAGCTTCATATGCTTCCTTTAAAGCTTTAAATTCATTACTTTCTCGAATTGCTTTTTCTAAACCGTAGGCATTGTCATAAATATTTGACACGATTTAGCCTCCTTCTATCATTTACTAAAACAACTATATCAAACGAATTGCCCATTGTATACCTTAATAATTTTAATTAAAAATAAGAAATTGTTTATTAAGACCCATTTTCATTGCTATAATGTAAAAAAAGACCAATAGAAAATGAGGTTTTTATGATGTTAAGTAAAATGAAAAAAATTTTTCCATCTTTAATACATTATTCAACAGAAAATCATACATTAAACTCAAATTATCAATGGTTTATGACACATGAGAAACAAATTATTGGTATTAAAAAAGACGAATTGACACAAAAAGAAATTGCAATATTAACTACATTATTTGAGCCCTATCACCCCTCTTTTCCAATAAAAACAGATAAGGAACAAAAATGGCTGGAGATCATTCAAGGAACAAACACTCCAAGTAAAAAAATGGCTGCACCTTATCGATTTGTTTATTTTCATATTTCTTCAAAGCAAATAGACCCAATCACATTTAAAGAAGCGATTAATGAGCTTTTCGCCCAGGAAGTTGTCATATTATGGGAAAATGAAAAAGAAGGAATAATTATTGAAGAGTATGAAGAAGGAGAAGAAATCATTTCTTATGAACAAATTATTGATATTCTTATGAGCGATATAAATGTTAACATTCATTTTTTAGTTGGTCCCTTCCAGCATAATTTACAAGAGACAAACTCACATTATAAGAATATGATTAAGGGAGGTCACGTCACCTCTAAATATAGTGATAAAAATGTGCAAACTTTTTTAGAGGCAGTTCCTTTTATATTAATTGATCAAGCTGACCCAAAATTTAAGGAACATGTAACAACACAAATTTTACAAGAGTTCAAAACAAATAAAGAATTTTTTAAAACGTTGGAAATATTTCTTGAATGTAATTTAAATATTTCTAATGCAGCCAAAAAGTTATATATGCACCGCAACAGTTTACAATATAGACTTGATCGCTTTAAAGAGCGTACAGGTATCGATGTAAGAAACTTTCACGAGGCCTTAACCGTCTACTTAGCTTTATTAGCACATCGCAATTTGTAAAAGTGACCAAATCAATGAATAATTTTTATGCATGATTGCCATTTATCCTTCGAACGACCTCTTGTATACTAAATATAATTAAAGCGTTTACATGTATAGGGGGAGATAAAATGGCTGAATTAAAAATGAAAAATATTCAAAAGGTCTTTGACAAAGATATTGTTGCAGTAGATGACTTTAATCTAGATATTAAGGATGAGGAATTTATTGTATTTGTTGGTCCATCAGGTTGCGGTAAATCTACAACATTGCGTATGATTGCAGGGCTTGAAGAAATTACAAATGGAGAACTTTATATTGACGATAAAAAAATGAATGATGTCGCTCCTAAAGACAGAGACATTGCAATGGTTTTCCAAAATTATGCATTATATCCTCATATGACTGTTTATGATAATATGGCTTTCGGTTTAAAACTACGAAAGTTTAAAAAAGATGTTATTAAAGAAAAGGTCCATGAAGCTGCAAAGATTTTAGGTTTGGAAGCTTATCTGGATCGTAAGCCAAAAGCCTTATCAGGTGGACAGCGACAACGTGTAGCTTTAGGACGTGCGATTGTAAGGGATGCTAAGGTTTTCCTAATGGATGAGCCACTTTCTAACCTTGATGCAAAGCTGCGTGTTCAAATGCGTGCAGAAATTTCAAAGCTACATAATCGCCTAAAGACAACGACAATTTATGTCACCCATGACCAAACAGAAGCTATGACGATGGCGACACGCCTTGTTGTTATGAAAGATGGTGTCATCCAACAAGTTGGAGAGCCTAAACATGTTTATGATTATCCGGATAATGTTTTTGTAGGTGGATTTATTGGTTCACCATCCATGAACTTCTTTACAGGTCATTTGGAGGAAGATTATTTTGTGATGGGAGATACTAAAATCAAAGTACCAGAAGGTAAAATGAAAATCCTTCGTAATGAAGGTTACTCAGATAAGGATTTAATTCTAGGAATACGTCCAGAAGACATTCATGATGAGCCTTTATTTCTGGAGTCATCACCTGGTACTAAAGTGAATGCACATATTGATGTCGCCGAGTTAATGGGGTCTGAGTCTTTTCTATACTCCAAAATAAATGACCAAGAGTTTGTTGCTCGTGTTGATTCTAGAACAGATATTAATAGTGGGGAAAGTATTGAGTTAGCATTAAATTTGAACCATGCACACTTTTTCGATGCAGAAACTGAACTTCGCATCAAATAAAATATCGAGTTGAGGGGAAAATCAAATAATTTTCCGCCCCTCTCACACCACCGTACGGTTCCGTATCGGCGGTTCAATTTAAAAGGGAAGGTCATCTCTGACCTTCCCTTACTTATTATAGAAGAGTGCTCCTCTTCATAAGCCATTATTATTGTTATTGTTGTCCACCTTGTAACTGCTGTTGTGCAGTAGCAACTAAACGCTTCGTGATTTCTCCACCAACAGATCCGTTAGCACGAGAAGTCGTATCTGCACCAAGATTAACACCAAACTCCTGAGCAATCTCAGTTTTCATTTGGTTAAGAGCTTGTTCAACACCAGGTACAACTAATTGGTTTGAGTTGTTTGAGTTGTTGTTTGCCATGTCT
>Ga0079226_10000459_pt1 | contig 28323 bp, 26 predicted proteins | sample Poulit2014_FD_76345 | JGI IMG/M metagenome (GOLD analysis project Ga0079226, IMG submission 76345) | Agricultural soil microbial communities from Georgia to study Nitrogen management - Poultry litter 2014 | ecosystem: Environmental > Terrestrial > Soil > Agricultural land | place: USA: Georgia...
CAGTTGTCCGCCGTTGGCCGTGGCGGGGTGCTGGATATGGCCGCCCGCGTGGCCACCCATAGTGTCACCCTGGACGAAGTCCACCGGTTCGGCGATGACGCGGAGTACGCCGAACTGTCCAAGCTTATGCGCAACCGTGACCGCCTTGATGAAGTCTTTGACCGGTTACACCACCGTGGCAACGTGCGCATCCACCACAGCCCCGACGAGGCCAGAGAGGCCCTGTCCGAGGCGGTCCGGTCAGATATTGCAGCTGGCCGCAGTATGGCGGTCACCGTGGCCACCAATGACCAAGCCACAGCCCTCAACGCGGACATCCAAGCCCAACGCATCGAAGCCGACCATCTGAAAACCAATGATTATTCGGCCACCGGACGCGACGGACTGGACATCTTCGCCGGCGATACGGTGATGACCCGCTCCAATAACCCAGAGATGGGGGTGGCCAACCGAGAAAGCTTCCGGGTTGTCCAAGTACACTCCGACGGTGGACTTATTCTGGCTGGCGAAGACCGACGCCACCACCACATCAACGCCAACTACGTACGGGACCATATTCACCTGGGCTATGCCGTCACCGACTACGGCAACCAGGGCACCACCGTCGACCACGGGTCGGTGCTACTGGAATCTTCCATATCAGCCGCTGGGGTTTATGTTGGTGCCACCCGAGGCCGGTGCGACAACACCATCCACATCGTGGCCGACGACCTTGAAGACGCTAAAGCCCAGTTTATGGCCACCATGAATCGTGACCGGGCCGATCGCGGCTTAGACCAAGCCCGTGCCGACCTGGCAGAACAGTTGCCAAAACACACTATGGCAGTGCCCCCGCGTATCCGGGACTATATCGACAACATGAGTCGGATGATGACCCAGCAAGAAGTCATCATGGAACGTCTCCAACCCTTGGCTGATCACCATGACAAAGCCCAAGCATTCCAAGAACACCACCAGACCACGGTGGCCCAAGCACGCCACGAAGCACACCGCGCCCAGCAGGCAGTAAGTGCAAAGCAAGCGGAACTAGAAGTCGTCCGTGAGCAACGACACCGCCAGATCACCAATCAGCTCCGGTTAGAGATTCAAGATGAAGTGTCTGACCTACAAGCCAAAGAACACCGTGCCCGCAACGCTGGGATCTTCACCCGAGCCAAGGCCAAACACGATGCTCGCACCACCCGAGTAGAACTCGAAACCCGCTACGGCATCGAGCTGCCCGGCACCGACGATGAGCGCATCACCGGCCCCAACCGGTTCTACGACGACCAATGGGTCAACACCGTAGCCGAACACCAAACCCAAACCCACCAACCCGTTGACAAGACCCTCAGCCAGCTACGCGACCAGGTCGAACAGCTCCGCAGCCAGGCCCGTCATGCCGTAGAACGGGCTGAGTCTCTTCAAGGTGCTTGGGATACCCATGTCGGACCAGCCCCAACCATCGAAGGCAACGAAACCTACAAGGCCTACCTAGGCGCCCAGCGCAGGCATGCCGAAGCCCAAGACATGATCGCTCGGGCCAGTAACCCAGAACACCATGACGAATTATTGGACTTATTAGAGACTCAAGCCCACAAGAAAGCCCAGCGCCAACAACAACGACCCACGCCGCAAAAATCATCCGACATGGGTGCAGCAACGTATCTGCAACGGCAACGGCTCCAGCAGTATCAACCCGGCCGAGACGGGCCAGAACGGTAATTTTTGCCGCATATCACGGTAAAAAATACCGTTTTAATAGGATAAAATGCTGTATCAGACTGCGATGTGACCTTAAGGTACGGCTTGATATCATGTGTCGTGGCCGCAGGATTTAGATGTTTGGCTGTAGCGTGCCCAATGCCTTGGAGGCGCTGAGTAGTCATTTGGAAGAAGCTGATCTCGTCGCCGATAAAGGCGTTTATAAAAGTCGAGGCCCAGTTCTGAGACCTCGAACAACTCATTTTATAACTTGGAATTTACTGTCAATGACTTCTAAAAGTATGAAAATCATGGAGAGTTTTCGGATCAAGGTTTCTTTTTACTGGTCATTAGCGTCCCAGCGAAGAAGAGGATCCAGCCAGCAAAAGTAACTATGACCTGGCTTGTCATAATCTCATTGCCTAACAGGAATATCGTAATCACGGTGCCAGCAGTGGTTACTAAGGCCGCAGCAATGCCAGATAATACTTTTTTACGAGGTGCCATGAGAGACCGCTAGGGTGAGTTAGCAGAAGACAATGGAGTTAATGCCTCCCTGGAAGGCGCCGTAGAGACCCCCACAGCGGCACCAGAAATGGTGTCAATGCCCCTGCCGCGCTACCACTAACCACTCCGTCAGTTGTTCCCCAATCAACACTGGAAATAACGTTATCTCTCGAACAACTGTTGGAAGTAGCTTTGAGGCTTGCGCCAGTCTCCCTCACGAGATGGCCAACGTCCGCTTGGGTGTGCGGTGCAATCGAGTAGTTCAACGATAAAATCGTAATCAGTGCAGTGCCAGACGTCTCAACTTCATAGGTAAATGCATTCTCTGGAAACGTCCGAGACCACTTAAAAACCGGGTTTTGTGGTAAAAAGTACCGTAAAATCCGGCAATAATAACTGCAATACGTGCGGGGCATTAGTTTTCCAGATCATCCATTTTGCGCCGGATCGCATCGGTAACCCATAACCGAGTGCTGATCCGGTCCAACTTAGCCGCATCTTTAATCTGATCTCGCATGGACTCAGGCACCTGAATAGTCAGATGCACCATCGGGTCATCGGCATGAATATCCCCGGTGCGGTGCATCGTCTGTTTCATCGAAGGTGTGCTGGAACGAGTCCGACGACGAAAATCATCCATGGGGTTAGGCTTTTGAATACTCATTTTATAAAACCTCCAACAGCTCGTCGGCTACCGCCTGATACTCACCTAAATCATTTGCGGGATTATATCCAAAACTGCGTCGAATCCCTTCCCGAGTAGAAATCTTGGTAGCAAACAGCTGCATTTCGCTGGCTTCCAACGCTTCCACCGTTTGCTTCAAAGACTTCGTGCGACGATCGGCCTGGGTGATCAATGCATAGGTGCGCGTCAGTTGTGAGGCTATTTGCTCGGTCTCCCAGAATCGATCCAAATCAATTGGTGACGGCGCGGTGGGCAGAATTGTCACATTAGCTAACTTTAAAGCCTCATCTAGTACTTTCCAGTCCCCTGGCCCGGTGTCGATCACCACAAAATCAGCAGACGAAGAACCCCGACGAAGCTGCGCGGTGTTGACTGGCCGCACCTCAAATGACAGTGCCTGTTCACGCTCTTCAGCACGTAAGGCCCACTCTGATGCTGAACCCTGCGGATCGGCATCCCAGACCTCAACGGAACCCTGTGCAGTCAGGGCACAAGCTAAGAAAATCGAAGAAGTGGTCTTGCCGGTCCCACCTTTGGTATTGGCAATAACAATTCGTTTCATGCTTCAGACCCTATAGTGGAATACCGCAAAAATATTGCAGGCATACCGATAAAATACCATATAAATACCGGAATATTACCGAACTGACTCCGTATATTTACCGCAAAAATGCCGTAGTTAGAAAACCTTCGGCCCAGGGAATCCTGAGATGATTAGGCCGCTTCCTCGTGTTCATGGCCTATAAATCGGCTTTCGCTGGCAGGTTCACTCGTAGTTAAATAGTAAAGAGTGTCCCATTGGCAGCAGTCGGTGAGGAATCTTGTTGATGACCATACCGCCGGGCCTCACGGTGAACCATTGGTGACCGGACACTATGACTAGTGCCAACCGTATTGATCGGAGTTCCCTCGTCTTGGCCGATCGCGTTAGCCTCCTTCGATTGCAGTATCATCACGTTGGTGATGTTTGAACCCTGCTTTGGTGTCGTTACGATTTAAAGGGAAATAAGCGACACGCTGTTACAGTAACCTAAGTGCATCGCTCTATCTGGTTTAGTAGATCACATTGGCGGGAAGGAGAAGATCATGGTGCGACCCAATAAAGGTGATCATCAGATGATTGCTACGCGAATACCTCGAACCCAATATGAAAAACTTCATCAATATGTTGAATTAGTTGGGACTACGAAAACGGATTTTATTCGTGAAGCAGTACTAGATCGTTTACAAGAGATAAATCTAGACGCTATAGACGAAAATCAAGATCAGTTACCCATAACCGCTTAAATAGAGAAAGTGCCTGTCTAGGCAGACAGGCACTTTCTAAAGAATTTTCAGAAGCTCTCAGTTTTGCCGCTAGATAGCTTCTGAAGGTAGACCCCTATGGGCTAGGAGCTTGTGTGCCCACTGTAGCACTTTCTGCATCGTTGAGTGTACCCAAAACACGAACCCTAAGGTTTCGTGATGCATTTTTAGACCATTTTGCTGTTCGGTGGTTGGTCATGGCTGATGCAAAAACCAGTCCTGGTGCTTCGCAACCGGTACACCGGATTAGTCAACATCAGTTTTTTGCCCCCCCGCAAAATGTGGGTTATGCCTTGATTGTTGATGTCGACCGGCCGGAAGCCGTATTAGAAATTTTTGACCGCATCCCTACCGAGATTGCCCCATCCTGGGTGGTCCCTACAACACGTGGTGCCCAGGCTGGGTGGTTTATTGAACCTGTCAATCTCAGTACCACTGCACGAGAGCATCCCATCCGATATGCTCGGGCAGTCGGCACAGCCCTGCGTGCAGCAGTCGGTGGCGATACACTCGTTGATCCGTTGTCACCGTCCCGGGTGAGGAACCCAGCCTACGAACACGCCGGCACGTTTGCTACTACTACTCCTCCAGTCTATAAACTTGGTCAGTTAGAACGTGCTTTGAAAGCTGCTGATCTGTGGATGAATACTCCGGTTTTTCAGCAGGGTATACCACGCCTGCAACCCGCCACAGAGAGATTAGAAATCGGCCAACGCAACCAAGGGATCTTCGATGCTGCTCGGTTCGTAGCGTATGCCGGTGGAGACTATTCAACCGAAGCATGGGCGGCCAACCAACGCTGTGTCGAGCCACTGAGCCACAACGAAGTCCACACCATAATCAATTCTATTGCCCGATTTATGACTGCCGGTGGCCGTACCCGACATAGCACCGTAGCTATGCCCGATGTTATGCGTAAGACACTTATTGAGATGGGTCGTAAAGGTGGCAAACGCAATACCCCAGCTCAACAAGCTGCTCGTGCTAAAGGCCCTAAAGCCGCTGCTAAAGCACGCAAATTCAGGGCCTATCAACAAGCGCGCAAAGCGCAGTACCTCCGTAGACAAGGCTACAATCGAAGCCAAATTGCGGAGAAGCTTGGTAAAGCAGCTTGTACCATCAGTCGATATTTACGTCGTTGGATACCACTTACCCAAGCTCAAATGTTGTCGTGCATCACTGGAGCATCAGGTGAAGGGGCGGCAGAAAAGGGGCTACTGACTTCCCTGCGGAGCTACAAAACGAGCGAAAACGCTAAAAACTCACTGCAGCTCTCTAGCGGTTCCTGTGCGTGCGCACAAGTAGCCACGCTAAAGAGCTGCAGTGAGATAGGGCAGTATTGATTCTTGTGCTGAGTAGGTCTTTTTTGTAGTACAGGATATACAATAACTTGTAAATATTGTATGCTGTAAACGTGTAAAAATGGAGGTACAGGAATGAGGGTTATAGCTTATTTGAACACTAAAGGTGGTGTAGGAAAAACCACTAGTTCGTTAATGACTGCTGAGGCTGCGCGTCGGGCAGGGTACAGTTCAATAGTGCTTGACGCTGATCCTCAAGGGAGTGCTAGCGAGTGGGCTGAGCGCGCTACTCACAATGGCATTCCTCTTAAGTTTCAGGTGGAAGATGCGAATAGAGCGACGCTTGCGCGTAAGGTGAATAATGCTGGTGTTGATTACTTATTTATTGATACCGCTCCTAGCGATCCAGCTGTGATTCAAGTGGCGGCTGATGTTGCTGACTTGGTCATTATTCCTACTCGTAGTACGCCTGGTGATCTTGACCGGGCAATTCAGACATACGAAACCATTAGAGGCGCAGCGGCTTTGATGCTTTGGAATGTTGATTCTCGTCGTCAGCTTTATAAGCAAACGCGAAAATTACTTGAGGAACAAGAGATAGCGACTTTTAGTACAGAAATCCCCGGTCGTGAAGATGTAAATAAGTTATGGTTCACGGGACTGGATGCTAAAAGCCTTTATGGTTATGACGCTATATTTACAGAGCTTCATGCAGCACTGACTGAATCGCTTGAGGAAGGAAGAATATGAGTAAACCAGCAGCTAACCTTGGTGCGGCACTGAACAAGAAAAAGGCTGAAGAACCTAGAGTTGGGGGAGTGGCTTCTACCTTTCGGAAGCATGAAGAAAAAGTGCCAATGAAAAAGGCTACTTATGAAATACCTCAGGAACTTCACCGTGCGTTAAATCTGTATGCAGTGACTGCGGGTGTACCCATGCGTGACCTCGTTGTCAGGTATATTACGGAAGGACTTCGGGAAGATGGTGTGGAGTGTTAGGTCAATAGTTGAATGATGTAGCGTCCTGGTTGTTTATATTACAGAAAAACATATACTTGTATTCCTGTATTTACATATCCTCAAGTATGCAGGAATACTTGAAGCGACCTAGCTTAATGACGGCTTCCTCTCGCTGTGTTCCCTGATTCGCTCTGGGCGCGCTAGTTTTAATGGAAAATGCTTGATTTTTGTAATATTTGATAATGGGTATTGACGATAACGGTCGGTCGCTTTAAGCGTTGTTAGTACAATGAAAGTGGAGTATTAGATAATGCCGCAGAAAGCTTCTGGAAGGCTCAATTGAAACTTGCTGGTATTCGGCCGTGGTTTAGAAAAAGTAAGCTCTACTTATTGCTCACTGTCCAATAGGTTGATCTGGTGTTATTTGTTTGATGGCAGGTTGGAGAGTTGATTAATGACATTGAACAACGCGGAATGATCGAGCGTTCCCTGTGCTTGCTGGATGGAGGCAGCAACTAGCTCAGCTACCAGACTAGTTACGGGAGTGACTACTCCAGCTGATCGAGCGGCTTCAGTAACGATTCCCATGTCCTTATGATGGAGTTCTAAACGGAAACCTGGGTCAAATGATCTTTGGACCATTTTTTTTGCTTTTTGCTCTAATACTTTGGAACCCGCAAGCCCGCCTGCTAGAACATCTATTGCTGCATCAGAATTGACTTGTTGGGATTCAATAAAGGTAAGGGCTTCAGCAAGCAAAGCAATATTCCCTGCGACGATCAGCTGGTTTGCAGCCTTCACTGTTTGTCCCGCTCCTAAGGAGCCTACGTGAACCACGGTACTACCTAGCACGTCAAGAACAGGTTTAATGGTGGTGAAGTCGCTTTCAGCTCCTCCGACCATAATCGACAGAGTTCCGTCCACAGCGCCCTGTTCTCCACCTGACACCGGGGCGTCAAAGGGTTTAAGTCCGGCTGCACGAGCTTGGTCGGCAATGTCGATAGTCACATCAGGCCGAATTGTTGAACTGTCAATCCAGTAGGCCCCTTCACGGCAATTGTTTAGGACACCTCCCTTGCCAGTCATGACTGATTTCACGTCGGGTGAGTCGGGGAGCATGGTGATAATGATGTCTGCATCGCGGGTAGCTTCTGCGACACTGTCTGCGGCTTGGCCACCTTGTTTGGCCAAATGTGCCCTTTTTCGACTAGATCTGTTATAGCCAATTACTGAATAGCCAGCGGATACAAGGTTCGTGGCCATCGGTAGGCCCATGGTCCCTAATCCAATGAATGCTATTGTATTTTGCATTTGAAAACCTTTCTTGTTGTTCGTATATAAATGCTTATATGAAAATTTGGGTGAGGTGCGTGTCATGTGGAGGAAAGAGCTGGCTTTAGGAAAGCCAGACAAAGGCAGTGTCTTGAGATTGCTTATATTCCAGAGATACTTTGCCAACATAGCCAGCTTCGTATGAGCTGGTTACCCAATCCAAGAGTGGCAAGTTTCCAGTCCCAGGGGCTCCTCTGCCTGGAGCGTCTGCAATCTGAATGTGCCCGAATTCTGCCGCGTGGCTTTTGATGACTTGGTCTACGTCGTCTCCGTTGACTGCTAAATGATAGAAATCGGCTAGGAGGGCAACGTTTTCTATTCCCGAGTTCCGGGCAGTAGAAATAAAAGTCACAGCGTCGTACGCAGTCTTGATAGGGTAGCGGTCGGCCCCGGAGACCGGTTCGATAAGCACAGTCCCATTGATTTTTTTGACCGCTTCAGCAGCTGTTTGAAGATTCTTGATGGCGATTTCATCTTGAACTTCTTTTGCGCAATTGTGTTCGCGAAGACCGTATAGCGCATTGAAGTTCCTGCACCCTGTGCGCTGTCCTATTGCCGAAACAATGTCTGCATTATCGGCCACCTCTGAAGAATATCCCGGGCTGGACAGACGCCCTCTGTCGCCATCTTTCATATTTCCAGCCCAGAAATTCAGGCCCTTGAGCTGAGTTCCCGCGTCAATGATACTGGCGATAAATCCCTCCACCGCCTTATCTGTGGGGACAGGGTTTGAATCAAAGGGCCACCAAAATTCGACGTAGTCAAAACCAGCGGCCTTGGCTGCTGCAGGTCGTTCCATAAGCGGCAGTTCCGTAAACAAAGTAGAGCAATTGACGCTATATGAGTTCTTTACCATGAGATCGGGGGATTCTGTATACAAGGACCACCCTCCTTAGGGGCGAGCAAAAAGAAAATGGCGTACTGCGCATGATATATGGTATATATGTGATACACGCTACCCTATTGTATGAAAAGTGGCATGGTCTACTACGGGTAACAATAGGGCTCTTCAGGCCCTATGGAACCTAGAAGGGAATACTGCTGACATGAGGATTGCGGTCCTGCCGGATTGTGATGAACATCTGAAACAAGCCATCAAAGCAACTGGTGCGAAGAAAGTAGACCTAAATCGTGCTGAAGCATTGTTGTGGACTATTAGTTCGCAGGCTGGTTTTCCAGAAGAGCTTCCGGACAGTATCCGATGGGTCCAACTGAAGTCTGCTGGCGTTCGGCCATGGCTTATAAGCAAAACGATCGATGATCAGCGCGACTGGTCCTCAGCAGCGGGTGCATATTCTGAAGATGTCGCGGAGCACGCTGTCGGCATGCTCATTGCTCTGATGCGGAATTTTCCGTACTACGCTCACGCCAAGACATGGACAAAAGAAGCGACCTGGGGCTATGTTTCGTCGCTACGGAAGCAACGTATTGCCATCATTGGGTGTGGTTCTATTGGGCGAGCCATGATTGCCCCGTTGACAGCGTTTGGGGCAGAAATTTTGGCTGTCAACCGCTCAGGCCGACCTGTAGAGGGTGCAGCTAAAACCGTTACCTCTGAACATCTGGATAGTGTTTTAGAAGATGCAGACCATGCAATTATTGCTGGTGCTTCGACTCCTGAAACTAATCACATGATAGCGCTTAGGCAACTAGAGCTCCTCGGTCCACAGGGGAATTTAGTTAATATCGCAAGGGGCGACTTGATCGACTCTAGTGCTTTGGAACATGCGCTCACTAACGAAATAATCAATGGAGCGGCTCTTGACGTAACGGAACCCGAGCCTCTCCCAGATGGTCACCCTTTCTGGCATTTGGACAACGTTCTGATAACTCCTCACGTTGCCAACCCGCAACAAAACATGGGGTCTAGCTTCGCACGATTTGTAAAGAAAAATATTGAGCGAGTGCAACAAGGCATGCCGCCATTGGGGCTCATCGATACTGCACGTAGTTACTGATTAAACCTTTCCGTGTGCATTTAGAAACCAACAAGGAGGATAAAGTGGTAAACACCCTCGACACCGTCGTATCGATTCCAGTGGTCGTATTCGACCAAAGCGGCGCCATAAATGAGCAAGAGACAACAGCGGTTTCTGACCGAATGGTACGACACGGAATATCTGTTCTGACGGTTAACGGAAATACTGGAGAATTTTACTCTTTGTCTTCTGAGGAACGCAGGGTCGCAGTAAAGATTGGAACACAGTTTAGTGACCGTGCAGAATTGGTGGCCGGAGTTGGTCTAGACCTAGAAACGGCCAAAGAAGATGGTGAATTCGCGGTAAAGAATGGCTGTCAGCACTTGATGGTTCACCAGCCACCGCACCCGTTTGTCTCTTCGGAAGGGTGGCTTCAATATCATATTGAAATTGCGAACTCATTTCCTGACGTGAACATAATTCCCTATATTAAGAGCACGCACGTCTCTGTCGAAACAATATTTCAGCTTATCGAATCAGCCCCGAATATCGGTGCAGTTAAATATGCATTGGAGGATTCAAGTAAATTCGGATACTTAGTGTCTGAAGCCCCCCGGGACATAACGTGGATATGTGGTGTGGCTGAAAAATGGGCGCCACCTTTTTGGTCAGTTACGGGGGTCTCGGCCTTCACCTCTGGGCTAGCAAATGTGTCTCCTAAAGTGAGTTTGGATCTTTACCGAGCTCTTAAATCAAACGACACTACTGAGATAGTCCGTCTGTGGAAATTAGTCAATTCCTTTGAGGAACTTCGCAGCCAGTCAGCCTCAGAGAACAATGTCTCAGTAGTAAAAGAAGCCCTGGCACAGCTTGGATGGGCTGCACCGAAGGTTCGCGCTCCAATTAGCAAAGTTGATAGTGCAACTAGCAGATCTGTTGAAACTTTCTTAAGCGAGTTAAAAAAGGCAGGCTACATTGATGGAGAGGACTGAAAAACGTAATGAGCTATAGCGTGGCTTCGGCAATAGTGGCCGAGTTTGAAAGACACAGTTTGAAGCGAGCTTATTGCGTGCCCGGTGAGAGTTACCTTGCTGTGCTTGACGCTCTTTACAGTTCCACTATCTCAATTGTTACGTGCCGCCAGGAAGGCGGAGCTGCTTACATGGCTATGGCAGAAGGCCGATTGACTGGACGACCTGGACTGGTAATGGTTACCCGCGGTCCAGGTGCTGCAAACGCTATGATCGGCATTCACTGTGCTTATGAAGAAGGGGTGCCGCTGATTGCTTTAATTGGCCTTCCGGCGCTCTCCTCGCGTGGGACCCGTGCGTTTCAGGAATTTGAACTTGAACAGTGGTTTTCTACTACTGCGAAACAAGTGGTAGTTATTGATGAGCCAGATCATGCTCGGTCGGCTGTAGATAACGCTATTCGTCTGGCTAATAGCGGCCGTCCAGGACCAGTTGTAATCGGGGTTCCCGAGGATGTTCTGAAGTGTTCAGTTGATCCCGCGCCTAAAGAGGATTTTCTAGATGAACCTACTGATGAATGCGTCTCGGGCGCTGTCGGTGCGGCATGCCAGCTCACTGCAGTAGTCGACCGAAGTCAACGCCCGATCATGGTGATTGGAGATGATCATCTTAGTGAAGAGGCAGCGCGCAAGGTCGAAGAGTGGTGCGGTGAGCGTTCGATTCCGATCGTTGCAGACTTTAGATCTTATGGGCTGATAGACAATTCCGCAAAGACCTATGTGGGCTCCCTAGGAGTAGGGAAGGCATGGGACATCGCGGATTGGTTCGTAGAATCCGATCTGGTGATCTACTTAGGCTGCGTACGTTCCGACATTAATAGTGATCATGTCTCTGAAGCTTACAATAAGCCTACGATTGTGGTGGGTTCTGCGGAAATGATACCTTTTCACGCTGGCCGAATGGATGCTCTTATTGAGGTAAGAGCAGATGACCTTATTCGAGGGCTTCAAGATAGTGACGCCGTAGTCGCAGTACCTGAGGGGCGTCATGAATGGATGCGTCGAGGCCGAAAAGCATACAACCTTTCCCAGGAGGTATCCCCTACTATAAAACCTGGGGGACGCTTAGAATGTTACAGTACTACGGCGCAGCTGGTTGGCGCTGTACGTGACCTCTTGCCGCCAGGAACGGTTATTACTTATGGGGCCGGGACATATACTTGTGTGCCGCAGACTCTGATTCCTGCTAAAGGACACAAGACTGTACTGGGTACTCGTAATGGTTCCATGGGGTTCGGCATACCGGCCGCCGTTGCTGCCAAGGTTACGATGCCTGATGCACCGGTGGTTTCTTTTGCCGGTGATGGGGACTTCTTGATGAATGGTCAGGAGTTAGCCACGGCACTCATGGAAAAGGCTCCAATAGTGGTTATAGTTGTGGACAACAGTCGCTACGGCACTATCCAGGATCATCAAGAGCGTGAATTTCCAGGTCGAGTGAGCGGCACGATGCTGGAGAACCCCGATTTTGAACACTATGCTCAGGCCTTCGGATGTGACTATTTGACCGCTGAAGACGTCCTGTCCAATCCTGTTCTATTTAGTTCCGCCTTGGGCAACAACGTGCCGACTATCATTTACGTAAAGGAAAATAACGACAGCGTATTTTGAAATCACACCTGTCCTGTCCGGCCATAGTCGATACGAAAAATTATCACTGGCCTGTTTCTGAAGGGAGAACAGCCACCATGAGTTCCGAGCTTCCCTCACTGCCGCTAGTGCAAAGTCGAACTGAGGTTGTGACTGGAGTAATCCGAGAAGCGATTTTGTCTCAACGAATGCGTCCGGGTGAAACCCTAGTAGAACGACGCATCGCCGAGGACTTGGGGGTCTCAAAAACTCCAGTTCGTGAGGCACTGATCATACTCCAGCAGACTGGTCTAGTCACTGTGGGTTCTAACCGTCGTTTGACGGTAGCTTCCCTGACTACTGATGACGTGACTCATATTTATGAAATGCGGGCGTTGCTGGAGGTGTGGGCACTACGCCATGCTGAACTTGATGAGGAAACGGTTGGTCAGGCTGAGGAGGCATTGGAGAATGCTCGCAAAGCATGGGAATCTGATAACCAACCTGAACAGGTCCTGTCTAACCGAGCGTTCCATCGAACATTATATTCCACCTGCGGAAATTCGTACGTGGTACGTTCTCTCGATGCTTTGCAGGATATGACGGCTTTAGCTATTACCACGGTTCTTTGGGAAAAAGGGCCGGGTGATGCTATCACTGAACATGAACAACATCAGCATATACTTCGCACTGCCGCAAATGGTGACCTTGAAAAAGCCGCCGTGCTTCTTGGGGAACATATTTGCAGCTCAATTGCAGGTAAGACAGCATCTGAAATAAGATTTCAGGCTTCCTTATAGTGGGTCTATCTTTAATGCTTAGTATTAATTTGCCCTAAGATCAGAATTCCAAATTCAGGGGAATGTCTCGAGTTCGGTCTCTGAATATTTTCGGCAAATATCGCTAGTTTTAAAATATATACATATGATAATTTTCCAGTTAATCAGGAGTGAGAATGACTGAGAGTCTAAAAGGGCAATCGATAATCGCAGGCGAGTATGTTGCCGGTAACGGTCATGTCGTCACCGGGTTCAACCCCGCTACTAACGAGACGCTAGAACCAGAGTATTCGATGATTGATGAAGCCCAGCTGAAGCTAGCAACTGATGCTGCTGCCGAAGCATACCAGACATTTTCTGTGCTGGACCCAGATTCACACTCAGATTTTCTAGAAAAAATCGCAGAGAATATCGATACTTTGGGCTACCGTCTTACTCAACGAGTAATGATGGAAACTGGGCTGCCTGAAGCGCGGGCTACTGGGGAGCGCGACAGAGTCGTTAAGCAGCTGAAGTTATTTGCCGGTGTGGTGCGACAGGGAGATTTTCGAGGGGTTCGCTGGGACCCGGCTATGCAAGAACGTCAGCCAATGCCCCGCCCCGATGTTCGCCAACGCAAAATACCATTGGGTCCAGTGGCTGTATTTGGGGCCTCGAATTTTCCGCTGGCTTTCTCGGTAGCCGGGGGTGACACTGCTTCAGCATTGGCTGCGGGCTGTCCTGTGGTTGTCAAGGCCCATAATGCGCACCCAGGCACCTCTGAGTTAGTGGGAACGGCTATTAAAGAAGCTATTGAGGAATCCGGCCTGCACCCGGGAGTGTTTAGCATGATTTACGGCCCTGGTGCTTCCATCGGTCAAGCATTGGTCTCTGACCCTGTGATCAAAGCTGTTGGGTTCACCGGATCTCGGTCTGCTGGGGTCTCACTGATGCGAGCTGGTGCAGCACGTGAGGTACCGATTCCAGTGTATGCAGAGATGAGTAGCATCAACCCGGTGTTTATTTTCGAAGGGGCACTCAGTGCAGACACTACTGGAAATGCAGATGTAGCCTCTGCCTATCTAACGTCAGTCACTGGATCATCCGGTCAGTTGTGCACTCAGCCTGGGTTGGTTTTTGTTCCTACCGGAGGCAAGGGGGATGCCTTTGTCTCGGCTGTGAGTAATGCCGTTTCTTCCTTGAAGGGGCAAACGATGCTTACGGCTTCGATATGTCAGTCATGGATCGAAGGAGCACAGCAGTTGGCTGACCAGCCTGGAGTTGAACTGGTTGGTAAGGGTTGTGAAGGCCATACGAAGAATTCACCGGCCCCTGTCGTATATCAGACTTCAGCTGAACAATTCCGGGACAACTCAGTTTTACATGAGGAGATTTTCGGTGCGGCATCGTTAATTGTCCGCTATGATTCTGCAGCAGATCTTTCCGCAGCAGCTTCACAAATGGAAGGACAACTAACCGCTAGTTTGCACCTTACTAACAGTGACTACGAAGCCGCCGCGGAACTGATCCCAGTTCTGGAACAACGAGCCGGGCGTATTTTAGCCAATGGGTGGCCTACCGGCGTAGAGGTTAACCATGCGATGGTCCACGGTGGGCCTTTCCCTGCCACTTCTGATTCACGTACCACCAGTGTAGGCACCCTTGCAATTGAACGGTTTCTGCGTCCTGTGGCGTATCAGAATATTCCAGAACCCTTGCTTCCGACCTCTGTTCAGACAGAGAACCCCTGGAATCTTAACCGACGCATTGACGGTGAAATCCAGCTGAAGGAATAAAAGTGGGGCTTAAGCCTAGGCCCTTTTCGCTGTTAGAGCCAACGGACGGTATTGAGTACGGACTCTACCGGATTACGCTGAGGGGGTGCTGCGCTAGTTGGGATTTCTGCCCCGTCCTGACTGGAGGATCTGATTGAGTTTGCTCGATTATAGAAAGACTTAACGGATACCGACAGTTCAGTTACCGTATGATTGAGTCCGTCGACGATATACTGATCCTGCCCGCAGGTGTGCAGGCGCCAGCGTGCATCTACTTTCTGCTTTGACGGAACGTAATATGTGGGATTCAGTTTTCTTGCGACCATGAGTTCATGGGTAAGAAACTACCATTGGCAGATGTGATGTACCCGAGCCGCTACATTCGCTCAGTCATCCAGATTCGAAAGATGGAATGTCACCGTCCATGCCGTGCTCGTGAGAGTACTTCATTAACAAGGTACTCAGCAATCGCAAGTGAACTGGTGGCAGCTGGTGAGGGTGCATTTCTCACGTGAACTACTCGTGAGTTGCCTGTAATAAGGAAATCATCTGCTAGGCTTCCATCATTATGTATGGCTTGTGCACGAACTCCTCGTGGTCCTCGTGTAACTTTGCTGAGTTCGATCCCCGGCATGTAACGTTTCGCTTCATTGACGAATGCTCTTTTACTGATTGCTGTGCGTGCTTCGCGCAGGGCAGCAGGGATATTCTGGGCAGCAAATCTCCAAAAGCCGCCAAATCCTAATACTTCTGTTAGATCTTTAACGCTGATACTAGTGCGACGATATACTTCTCGTCCTAGTGAAAGGAACGCATTCGGGCCTAGCATGACGGCGCCATCAACTCGGCGCGTTATATGTACGCCGAGAAATGGATACTTCGGATCAGGAACTGGGTAGATTAAACCTCTGACGAGGTCTGCTTGGTCCTGTGCCAACATGAAATAGTCACCAAAAAACGGTACTACTCTTGGAGAAGCAACCTCTCCGTAAGTTTTGGCTAGACGGTCAGATTGCAGGCCAGCACAGGCAATAGCCAAGTCGAAGTCCTCGGAGCCAGAAGGGGTCGTAACGCGTACCTTTTGTGCGCCATCTAAACCCGTAAGTTCCTGCAAGCCGATTACTTCCTCACTGAGCCGCACCTCACCTCCGGCCCCAGTGATGTCATTGCCTAGTTCCTTCGACACCTCTGAAAAATCGACAATGGCTGTACGCGGCGAGTAAAGCGCTTCAATGCCCTCAGCCGCAGGCTCAATGTCTTGGATTTCGGAGGTATTGATCAGTTCCACATCTGGGACGCCGTTAGCCTGAGCTCTGTCGAAAATATTGTGCAGACGAGCTCGCTCTTTGTCGTCCTTAGCGACGACAATTTTGCCACATTCCTGATAAGCGACGTTTTTTTCTTTGACGAAATTTTTCAACAGATCAACGCCGCGGCGGCAAAGGCGGGCTTTGAGGCTGCCGGGTTCATAGTAGAGCCCAGCGTGGATAACTCCGCTGTTGTGTCCTGTTTGGTGGTTGGCAAGTTCATCCTCTTTTTCGAATACGGTGATTTCGGCGCCGGGATCCGTATCCAAAAGCTCACGAGCTGTGGCCAGCCCGATAATCCCTCCTCCGACTACTGCAATTCGAATACGTTTCATTGGTTTCCTCCACTTGGGTCACTGTACGAACCAGCAGCGGTTGTTCGAACAACCGCTGCTGGTTCGTACAGGATTGGTTGAGTGTGTTAGGTCCCGATTGCATCTGGGACACTGGCAAGTGCACGCTAGTTGAAGAGTGTTACTAGTGGAGTTGCTTGTGGCTGTCTTCGTACTCCTTGAGTAGTGCAGGGCTGGCAGGATAAGTGTTGCGAAGGGGGCGTCCCCCTTCCACTTTTTTGAGAATGAAGTCCTCCAACTGTTCTTGTTCCTGTGCGTCCCTTGCGACTTCCTCTACTAATTCACGCGGGATGCAGACGACGCCGTCGTGGTCGCCGACCAGATAATCACCGGGGTATACAGCTACTTCAGCACAACCAATGGGGACCTGCGATTCAACAACGTGATGCTGCAGTAGATTTGTGACCGGTGAAGATCCTGCGGTAAAGGTAGGCATGTCTAATTCTAGAAAATCTCCAGCGTCGCGGATCGTTCCGTCTGTGACCACACCTGCTGCGCCACGCTTCTGAAGACGCGTGGCGAGAATGTGGCCCAATGAAGCTGCCTTGGTTTGACGCCGGGCGTCAATAACTAACACCTGACCTTCTTCTACCTGTTCGATTCCAACCCGCTGAGGGTGGTCGTAGTCGTCAAATACTGAGAGGGGGTCCAGGTCCTCACGTGAGGGAATGTATCGCATAGTGAATGCTTCACCAACTAAACGCTCATCCGAATAATTATGCGGTGTGACCCCATGCATGAAGACGTTCTTCAGTCCTCGCTTGAATAGCTGGGTTGAAATCGTGGCGGTACTTGCACGCTTCAGGGAACTAATGGCTTCTGACGATACTGGGGCATGGTCTTTTTTGTAGGTCATGACGCTCCTTGTCTGCTTGTCTGTAAACAATTAATCAAGATTCCCGACTGTTTGGGATATAAGATACCAGATATTAATTTTCTACATCAGGGCGCCTTGGATGAGCTCTGCTGCCAGGTTGGTGCTTGGTATTGATGCGCGAATTGGCTAAAGCATTGAAGCGCTTTTCAGGCTCACCTTGGAGAAGTAGAAAACAGCCAACACCCTAAAGTCCTACCCAAATCCTTTCTTCAGTTCTGTTGACACGAAACCCTCAGTGTGTATGATATAGCGTATACGAGATCTATGTGATTCGCACCACATTAATGGTTATCCAGTTTCGGCTTTAGTTGGAAAGTGGATGTTCGGGCACGATAAATAAGACCTTGGGGTGAAGTAGATGGACTGGAGCCTGGTTGTCCAAGAATGGGTGAAGTTCCCGGAAGCGGTCTGGGAGATACTCACTAATCCCATGACGATATTTGCTTTGATAATAGGCGGCATCATTGGTATTGCCGTGGGAATGCTTCCTGGACTCAGCGCTGTGATGGCAATGTCGCTCCTATTGGGATTCACACTTAACTTCCCAGTAGAAGCAGGCATGGGGCTCCTGATCGGTGTTTACACAGGCGCTATTTATTCGGGAAGTATCACGGCAGTTATGCTCAATATTCCGGGTACTCCAGCCGCTGTAGCGACAACCCTGGATGGGTTCCCTCTTGCTAAGCAGGGCAAAGCACGTGAAGCTGTGGGGACTGTGACCTGGGCTAGCTTCTTCGGTGAATGGATCGGCGAGATCGTAGGCTTCATACTGATGCCGTTCGTGGCAATGGTGGCGTTAATGCTTGGGGATTGGGAACTGTTCTTGGTTGCCATGATAGGTATTCTTTTGGCGGGTGCACTAGCCGGAAAGAGTCCTCTCAAAGGGTGGATAGCTGCCTTTATTGGCATTGCGGTAAGTGTGGTCGGGACTGATCCGATTTTCGGTACCTCACGGTTTGGGTTCACCCCTGAACTTATGCGTGGGATCGACTTTGTTCCAGTGCTGATCGGTCTTTTTGGTGTTGCCGAGATTCTAGTGGTGCTGCGGTCCCGCAAACCATACAAAATGGAGGGCAAGCCAGGTCGGGCTATTACTCGATGGGACCTCTTGCGTAAGCCCCGTAACGTCATCAATATCGTGCGTTCATCCCTAATCGGTGTCGTTATGGGGATGGTCCCTGGCGCAGGGGAATCGGCATCTCCATGGATCGCCTATGACGTAGCGCGTCGACAATCTAAAGAACCGGAAAAGTTCGGCAAGGGATCTCACGAGGGCCTTATTGCGGCGGATACGGCGAATCAGGCCACTTCTGGTGGTGCACTGATCCCTACTCTGACCTTGGGCATCCCTGGCAGTGGCCCGACAGCGATCCTTCTTGCGGCTCTTTTTATGTATGGCGTGCATCCCGGCCCCAGCCTAATCGTGGAGGAGCCAGGGTTTATTGCAACCGTTATCGCTTTGTTCCTCATATCGGCAGTTATTATGCGGTTTTTGGCATACTTCGCCTCGACTTACTTCATCAAACTGCTATCCATCCCCCGCGGTATCATTCTACCCATTGCGGTTGCATTGGGCACTATAGGGGCCTGGGGTGTGGGCTTCACGCTCTTCGATATTCAGGTCATGCTGATAGCTGGCTTATTGGGATACATTCTGCGTACTCGCGGGTATCCTTTGGCTCCGTTGGTATTGGGTGTGCTCATCGGTCCGATTGCTGATCAATCGTTACGTCGAGCAATTATCACTTATGGAGGTGATTTCGCTGCGATGTTCACCCGTCCGGTAGGACTCGTCATCATAGGAGTGCTGGCATTAGTTGTTCTGCAACGGGTCATAAATAGCCAATTGAGAAAGCGCAAAACAATTCCAACATCAAAAGATTCTGTTCCAATGCACAACGGGGATATTGAGGACCAAGTGTTTTCTCAAGAAGCCGATACTAAGGCGCTGGCTCCTTCAAATGAAGGAAGCAGCAAAAGACCTGAACACGGTTGGGCCCCGTCGGAAGATAAATAATCATAGGAGAGTATTTTTATGGAACGAACATCCCCCCGCGCGGTAGAAGAACTTGTAGGGTTTACCAGTAACTTACTCATTGAACACGGCGTGCCCGAGCACCAAGCACAAGTAACTGCACAGCATATGTTATGGGCCGATATCCGTGGTACCGAGACCCATGGTCTGGTAAGGCTTCCTCATTATATTCGTCGGATGAAATCGGGATTGTTGGATCCAAAGGCTGAGCCGGAAGTGAAACCGGTAATGCCAGCAGCTGTAAGTGTTGACGGAGGGAACGGTCTGGGCCATCCGCCTGCTCACCAAGCAATGAGGGAGGCCATTGACCGCTCTCGTCAGTACGGTGCTGCTGTTGCAACCGTGCGAAATTCAGGACATTTCGGTGCCGCCGGAGCGTATTCAGCCATGGCTGCTGAAGAGGGAGTCATTGGTATTGTACTGAGCAACGCTGCTGCTTTGATGGCTCCTACCGGTGGCACTGAAAAGCGTGTGGGAAACAACCCGATGTCAATTGCGGTGCCATTCGGGGAATTCCCCATTGTATTAGATATGGCTATGAGTGCTGTTGCGGCGTGGAATATCCGGATGGCTGCAGACCGCGGTGAGTCGATCCCCTCGACTTGGGGCCTTGACAGTGAAGGCAGAGCCACCACCGATCCTGCGGACATCATGGATCGTGGTGGGCTGTTGCGACCATTGGGCGATCATAAGGGGTACGGTCTGGCTTTTATGATTGATGTGCTGACCGGAGCGTTGAGTGGTGGAGCTTTCGGCCAGGATGTGAAGCGCTTGGAGGAAGACGCTCCTGTGAATGCTTCCCATACATGTATTGCAATTGATGTTGAGGCTTTCATGGGGGCCAATACATTTGAAATGCGAGTACAGGAGATGGTCTCGCGTATCCGTAGTACGCCACTTGCGGCTGGTGCCGAGAAAGTTCTTGTGCCTGGGGAGCGGGAAGCCATGGTGGCTCGTGCAAGCGAGGCCTCCGGAATTGCCTATCCTCAAGATATTTTTGCTTCGTTGGAGCTCCTAGCTAATGAATGCGGTATCGATTTTCCTAAGCCTTTGGAAAAAACCAATTTAACGGCGGGGAGGTAGCGATGGCGCCGCAGAAAAACGGTGTCGTATATATTGATGATCCCATTCATGGTGAAGCTATAGATTTTCTTCGTCAGCGCCATCAGGTGATTTGTGGTTTCGGCGCAGAAGCTGTCGACTTTGAGGAAGTGAGTGCACAGGTTGAGGGGATATTGGTCCGGACCGGCCGCATATCCTCTGAGATGATCGCTAGTGCACCAAAGCTGAAGGTAATTGCGCGGCATGGAGTAGGCACTGACGCTATCGATATTCAAGCAGCACATCGGCAGAGCGTGCATGTCTTGATTACTCCCCAAGCCAACGCGATATCGGTGGCTGAACATACTATAGGACTGCTATTCGCTGCCGCCCGGCAGTACTCAGCAGCTGACTCTATTGTGCGAGAAGGTTTATTTGTAGACCGCGACCGGCTTGTGGGGCTTGAATTGGCCGGTAAGACTCTGGCAATTGCAGGATTCGGCCGAGTAGGTGCTCGTGTGGCGCAGATAGCAGAAGCGATAGGGATGCACTTGCGCGTATACGATCCGTATCTGCCCTCTGAATCCCGGCCCAAGACTATAGAGTTTTTTGGAGACTTGGAGTCGCTCCTTTCGGGTGCCGACGCCCTGACGTTGCACTTGCCGTTGACACCGGCTTCAAAAGGCATGATCGGTGGAAGAGAACTCGATCGATTGAAAGTAGGCGCAATAGTGGTTAACACTGCCAGAGGGGGGCTCATAGATGAAGCCGCTCTAGCTCGACGCCTAGTTAGCGGTCGATTAAGTGGTGCTGGAATTGATGTATTTTCAAGTGAACCGGAACCACCCTTGAACTCCCCGTTGCTTACAGCACCGTCTGTGTTTCTAACTCCGCATACCGGGGCCCACACTTCGGCAGCTATGCGCAAAATGGCTGTGCATGCGGCAGACGGTATTTCAGCTGTGCTGAGAGACGACCAACTCCCGAACTCGGTGGTTACAGTTCAGCAATCGATGGATCCAGCGCGTCCCGTCAACCTGGGAAGGAACACCTAAATGTATGAAAAAAGGGCTTACAGTGCCGAAGTGATGTTCGGGACCATGGTTTCTGAATTACGAAATCCAAACGTTTCCATCATGCTTGCTACTGCTGGACTTGATTTTTTTATCATTGACATGGAGCACGGTACCTACAATTACACGGATATGGCTGCCTTAGTCAGTATGGCCAGAGGTGTAGGTATCGATCCGTTTGTTCGGATACCTGAGATTCGACGTGAGACTGTTCTCAAACCCCTTGATGCGGGGGCTACAACTTTGGTAGTCCCACAGATCGAGGGGGCTCAACAAGTCGAAGAGGTACTGGAACTTGCGCTTTATCCTGATCGAGGACGACGCGGGGTTGCATTGCGACGTGCTCATAGTTTCTACAGAGCGGCATCACCAGTGGAATACATGCGCCATGCGAATACGAACACAATAATACTTCCTCAAATTGAAACTCTAAAAGGCTTGGAAAATGTCGAAAAAATTGCGGCTGTTCCAGGAGTTGGTGGCCTTTTCATCGGGCCGTTTGATTTATCCGTCGAACTGGGAAGTCCCGGAGAGCTGGAATCAACGGAGCTTTTATCTGCCTACAATAAAATCATAGAAACAAGTAAAAAAAACGGTATACCAACAGCTATGCAGGTATTTAGCTCAGATATGGCTTATAAAATGATCAATTACGGAGTATCCATATGTTCAGTCAGTAGCGACGTAAATATAATAACTGACAACGCCAAAAAAATGGTATATGGAATAAAAAAACAATTGAATCACCACACCGAATAGATATGAAAAGGTGAGAAGAGTGTTTAACAAAACTAGGCTCATTGGAGCGATGGCCGCTGCCGGGCTCACGCTTGCATTGAGCGCCTGTGCCTCCGACTCAGCTGAAGACTATCCAGACCGAACAATTGAAGTCACAGCAGGTTGGTCTGCTGGTGGGACTTCTGATCTAGCAGCCCGGCAGTTGGCCCAGGGGCTTGAAGAAAATCTAGGTGAGACTACTCAAGTGACTAACGTTGAGGGTGCAACCGGGGGGGTCGGTGCTTCACAGGTTTTTCATGAACCCGCAGATGGTTATAACATATTTGCCGGCGCAAGTGTTCACGGTCTTTGGGGAGTCACAGAACAGGCAGATGTGGGACCGGAGGATTTTTATGCATTCTTAGCGGGAGAATCTCCTACCACGATCTATGTCAGTGGCGACAGTGAGTACGAAACTCTTGACGACCTCGTTGAAGCGCTTGAGGAGAACCCAGGGATGCGCTATGGGACTCCGGGCCCTGGTAGTAACGGACATATGTTCGGAGAACTCTTCCTTGAAGAGGCAGGCGTTGAAGCAGAGCATGTCCCATATGATGGAGGGTCTGAAGCAGGCCGCTACCTCATGTCTGGTGATATTGAGTTCGCTGTTGTCACTCTTGGAGATTTGCTTAATTTGGTGGACTCCGATGATGCCAAGCCGCTAGTGAACCTCTATGAAGAACCACTAGAGGTATCAGGGCTGGAGATAGACCCAGTTACCGACTACTACCCTGATCTGGCCGAACAAACTGCGATTAACCCGTACTTCGGTCTCTATGTATCACGGGAGACACCACCGGAGATCGTGGAACAGATTGAAGGAGCAGTCGAGGCCACGGTAGATGATGATGAGTTCCGTCAGTGGTACACAGAAGAGATGGGTGGCGTTCCCGAGCTTTCAGTTGGGGAGGAATCTGACGATATTATGCACCGCATTGAATCTGCCCGGTCCTGGGCTTTGTGGGATCTTGGAATTGCAGAGGTCAATCCGGAGGAGTTAGATATTCCAAAGCTCGAAGATTATTCTTACCCTCCACACGAGCGGGCTAAAGAGGCATCGGAATGGCCATAAGCAAATTGACTCGTGGAAATGGGGCGTACTTAATGAGTGAGACTGATGATAATCATCTCGATGTCGAAGCTACTGCTGATGAAGTAGGCGATGTCCCCCCGACTGATCAGCCACAAGAGACAGAAGAGCAGCCCCCTTCGGAACATATGGGGGACTTATTTGTCGGGCTGTTTCTTATCCTCGTAAGCGTTTTGGGAGGGTGGGAGTCGATTAACATGTCCCGTGGTGGGGTGAGGGGAATCCTTACCAGCCCAGGACTTACTCCACTTTTGGTTGCTGTTGCGCTTATTGTTCTGAGCATCATTCTGATTGGAAAAGCATTACGAGGAGGTGCTATAGCGGAAATACCTGTTCGTCTAAAGAAGATGTGGGGGAGCTATCAGACACATCGGGTACTGATCTTGGCAGTTATTATGACTGGCTATGTATTGCTCATCGGAGTGTTGGATTTTAGGCTGGTCACTTTCCTTTTTCTGCTGGTGACTTGTTCCTATGTGCGGTCGGGACGATGGTACACAATCTTGTCGTCGGCTCTTGCTGGAACAGTTCTGGCAACCATAGTTCTACCCTATTTCTTTAATATGCCAGTTCCGTAGTGTACAGGTCCTGCCAGGACTGAATAAGTGGAAGATCTACAGAGGAGTTGACAGGTGAAAGTCAAACCCGATGAACTCAGGAGCCATCGCTGGTTTGGAACCAACGACTTGCGAGCCTTCGGGCACAGGTCACGTATCAAGCAGATGGGCTACTCCGAAGAGGATTTTGCTGGAAAACCCGTTGTTGGCATTATTAATACCAACAACGATATCAGTCCGTGTCACTTCCATTTCAAACAGAGGTCTGAGGAAATAAAGCGGGGAGTTCTGCAGGCGGGAGGGTTCCCTTTAGAGATTCCTGCGATGGGGCTTGCTGAGAATTTTCAAAAGCCCACCACTATGCTCTATCGAAACCTATTGGCGATGGAGACTGAAGAATTGTTGCGCTCCTATCCTATCGATGGCGCAGTTTTGATGGGGGGCTGTGATAAGACGCTTCCCGGTCTTATTATGGGTGGGATAAGTGCAGGGCTTCCCCTTATTGCTTTTCCTGCTGGACCGATGATGCGTGGATGTTGGAAAGGGAAAACTCTCGGAAGCGGCTCGGATACATGGAAATACTGGGATGAGCTACGTGCTGGCAACATCTCAGAATGCGATTGGCGCGATATCGAATCAGGAATTGCCCGTACTGCTGGACACTGCATGACTATGGGCACGGCTTCCACAGTGACCGCAATGACGGACGCAATGGGTCTGACTTTGCCTGGCGCTTCATCCATTCCGGCCGTGATGGCTGAGCACGCTCGTCTTGCCTCTGCAACCGGTAGAATGGCAGTTGAAGTAATACAAGAAGATCGACGCCCTACTCAGATCATTACTGAAGATGCAGTCCACAATGCTGTCGTGACGACACTTGCACTGGGTGGTTCTACTAACGCGGTAGTTCATTTAGTAGCAATGGCCCGCCGCGCTGGTTTCAACTTGAGCCCGGAAGCGTTTAACGACTTAGCGCAGACAGTTCCACTTTTAGCAAATGTGCGCCCAGCTGGAAAATACCTTATGGAGGATTTTTATGATGCCGGAGGTAGCCGCGCTCTGCTGAAGGAGCTTAGTCCACTGCTGAAGCTACACACGCAAACAATCAACGGACATACTTTGGAAGATAACATCAGTGATGCAGAAGTTATAGACTCCGATGTGATTACTTCCCTAGTGAATCCGGTATCTAAGTTGCCTTCGTTGCGGGTGTTGAAAGGAAACCTGTGCCCCGATGGAGCGCTTATCAAACCGACTTCTATGGACCCTGCAAAGCTGAAGCACAGAGGCCCAGCATTAGTGTTCGATAGTTATAAAGAACTCAAAGAACGAATCGATGAGGCAGACCTGGCCATCAACGAATCTACTGTGCTGGTGATGCGGGGGGCTGGTCCTGTGGGTGGTCCTGGCATGCCGGAATGGGGAATGATGCCCATCCCCAAAAAGCTGTTGGATAAAGGGGTACGTGATCTTGTCAGAATTTCCGACGCACGAATGTCAGGCACCAGCTACGGCACATGTATTTTGCATGTTACGCCAGAGTCTGCAGTGGGAGGCCCGCTGGCGGCGGTTCAAACGGGTGATATTGTGGAGCTCGACGTTAAAAATGGTTCCCTTAATGTTTTGGTTGATCCTGAGGAATGGAACAACCGTCTCGCGGCCCTTAAACCTATGACTTACCCTGACGACCGAGGATATATTAAGCTGTATCGCGCTCACGTAGAACAAGCAGATACGGGATGTGATTTCGATTTTCTCGCTGGTATAGACATCACTGAACCAGAGATTCTCTAGGTATCGTGGCTCTTTTGATCCCCTCTCCGAAGAACGATCGACATGGATAGGATCATAGAACTAGTGGACGGTAGCTCTATTGCATTGCGGCGAGATAGAACTTGATGATGCAGAGGTAAGAAATACAGGCGGCACCGTCGGTTGGGATTGCCCCCTCCGACTCCAAAAACAGATTTTGTGCTGGTTGTTGTGACGAATGGAAGGCGATGTTTGAATTCGTCGTTGTAGCCGTAGTGTTCTTGGTAGGGGCATGGCTTCAAGGAGCCGTTGGCTTCGGTTTGGGCATGATCGGTGCACCATTTCTGGCCCTACTGCGTCCCGACCTGTTGCCTGCTACAGTGATTCTTTTAGCTTTTTTCACGTCGGCTTTCGTTCTGATTAGAGAATGGACATCTGTCAACTGGCGATATTTCGGATGGGTTTTTCTTGGGCGTGTACCAGGGACAGCTTTTGGGGCGATAGCAGTTTCAGTATTCGCTCCTATATATATATCTCTTTTGGTCGGTGTGGCTGTTGTGGGTGGCGTGGCATTAAGCTTCCTCGGGTGGTGCCCCTGTCCCCGTGGGAGAAATTTGGTTGCCGCTGGGGCCATTTCAGGGGTGTTTGGAACAGCCACCAGTATCGGAGGTCCGCCGTTGGCTATCGTGATGCGACGGGTTCCGCCGGCCACGCTTCGAGCTACTATGAGCGCATACTTTGCTGTTGGCAGTGTTGTTTCTTTAGCAGCGCTGTGGGTGGGAGGATCTTTTGACGCCAACCATATACTAGCTGCAGCTGTTCTCGTGCCGTTTGTTCTGACTGGATTACTTCTTTCCAATGTGATTGGGCGTCGTTTCAAGGGCAAAACATTATTCACTGTAGGTACAGCAGCGTCATTGATTGGTGCCTTGCTGGTGATTATTGATTCCAGTCAGGCCTTCTGAAACTAAGGCGGCAGGTATATTCGTGTAAGCTGCGTTATATTCGCTAGTTTGCCTCGCAGCCCTTGAAACGTCTTGAGAACATCTCGAATAAACTTAATGCGTGTGAACGACGTGCAGGTCACAATTTGCTTCGCTTGCCACGGTTCTTGCTATACTACCTAAAATTCTTGCCGGCCCTTGTACTCTTTTATTACCTACTACAATAATGTCGGCATCTATTTTTTCGGCTTCACGGACAAGCGCTTCGCCGGGTTCTCCCTCAACGCCCTTAGAAATAATCTTTAGCTCCGGAAAGTCTGATTGCAGTTTTTTGGCTACCGTTGAAGCAAGAGCTCCAGCCTGTTGAGCCTGTTGATTTGTGGCTTCTCGATATGCTGCGTTGACATGTTCTCGGTCATGCGTTTTCTGGAGGGACCTAATAGTGCTTACAGTATTTACCCTGAATGCTGATATCACATGTAATTCAGAGCTGAAAGCATCCGCAAGCACAGCTGCTTTTTTCGCAGCTTTGAGGGCAGTAGCGCTACTATCAACTCCAGTTAAGATAGTCCTAGTCATAATCACCTTTCGAAAAGAAATGAGCTTATATTGGCTTTGAACGTTCTTTACCAGAAAGACGTGTCTAGCAAGTTAATAGATAACGACGTTCTGGTGCTTGGTTGACGCCAGTTTTGAAGATATGTTCAGCAAAACGAGCATGACCCTCTGGCGTCATAGAAAAAATCAGCTTGATTAGATATCGATAATCGCGCCAATCTTGAGTCGCATGGGGAGTAGCTGAGGGGATGACCGCGCCTCATATTAACTCTAATAACCGCAGCAGCATCATTGAAGCGAGGCCGAAGGGTTACTTTCTTTCCTTCTACTAAAAAATTTAGGGTATTTATGCCCCTCCTTTTAGCTTTGCTGGGGAAAGTTTCGAAGGGGGGATCGTCAGAATATTTATTCGCTAATGCGAAGATCTTTTCAGCTTGAGAAATGAAAGCAAGGCAGAAGGCAGACCAGAAGTTTTACTGAATAGGTCTCCGCTCGCTCATCCATGAGAATGCTAAAGATAATTCCGGGTTATCCCTCCACCCCCTTGACGATGTGCAAAGCCCTTGGGCATTCCGAGATTGTCCGAGAAGTTCGCAAGTGGTTGCACACCTCCGCGTTGAATCCCTGGGGTAGGAGTGGTTTCTGTCATATGACACAGTGTACCCGTGTGAGTATTTTATTAACCCCATACCGGTATGGCAAGATGTCGGCTCAGTGTGCATCATTTTGAGCTCAGTCACAAGACGCGTAATGCCATGGTTGCCACTTTCTGCTGCGCTGGGGTCTATTACGAAATAGCGACGTGGTGAATCCTTCCGGGTCACTAGCCCCGCATCTATCAAAGTGTTGTAGGCCCTTCTAACCGTCTCTACGCCACCACCGCCAAAACGCTGTTGAGCCTCCGAAGTGGTAGGCGGTATGGCTCCGTGGTTGCGTTGTTCCATAACGGTGCCCAGCCACTCAGTGATTTGTTTGTAGGGAGGGACGTAGGTCATTGTTTTTCCTCCCCCCAATGTGATGATAGCTCTAAAATAGGCAATATCATCGCATCGTCAGAGAAAGCCGGGTGAAGTGGGGCGTAGAAGAGATGCCCAATTCCTGGTTGGTGAATTGTCAATCAGGGTATACCCTTTTAC
>Ga0079226_10000460_pt1 | contig 28298 bp, 24 predicted proteins | sample Poulit2014_FD_76345 | JGI IMG/M metagenome (GOLD analysis project Ga0079226, IMG submission 76345) | Agricultural soil microbial communities from Georgia to study Nitrogen management - Poultry litter 2014 | ecosystem: Environmental > Terrestrial > Soil > Agricultural land | place: USA: Georgia...
ACGTAACGATATTTGGGGTTGGTTTTCCAGGTTGGGACATGATTATAGGAGCTATTCCAATCGCTCTTCTCGCTTATATTATTGCTTATGGAGATATTATTGTCGGTGATAACTTAATGAAACGAGCGCAGGCTGCTCGACCGGATGAAAAGATTAATTACGATTTAAGTCAAATTCATGTGTTAACAGCAATTCGCGGATTTTTGCATTCATTTTTTGCTCCGCATCCGGGTCTTGCCGGGCCGATTTTTACAGCTGGAACGGCATCTGTAGCAGAGAGATACACATTTGGTAAGAAAGCGATGCAATCCATTTTTTCGGGAACGAACAGTTTACTTATATCGATGGCACTTGTGATTTTCGTATTGCCGCTTATCACTCTATTCCAGCCTTTTTTGCCGATTGCTTTATCGATTACATTGCTGTTAACCGGTTACCTTTGTATTACGGTCGGTGTTCAAAATGTTAAAACAGAGGAAGAAGTGGGGGTAGCCGTATTAATGGCTATTGTGCTCGCCTTATATGGGGCAGCCTACGGTTTGCTCGTCGGAGTTATTCTTTATGTTGTGATTCAATACAATGGAAAGAGAAAAAATAAGGAGTTAGTGAATAAGGACGAAGAAGACAAAGCAATCTAAATAAGGAGACAGACAGGCTGGGCAGTTCAAAATTGCTTAGCCTGTTTTTATTGTTTTTAAACGGTAGCAGGAGAATAAAAATGTATCTCTATCTTTTTAAATCAAGCTCGTTATTCGGAATAAACAACCCTTGTTAAAAGCACACCAATCTTTTAACGATGACATGAATCAGCAAATCACTTTATGGAGAACATAAAGAGCGATATAATGGATAGGATACATGAGTCTCTTAGGTAGTGTTTACCAAATGATGTCATTTTGATTCGAGGGAGGCGGTACATATGATTAAGGATTTACAAGATACAATTACTTTGAACAATGGCGTTCATATGCCGGGTTTTGGTTTAGGGGTTTACAAGGTGGAGCAAGATGTGGCTGTTGATGCGGTAAAGGCAGCTCTGGAAAATGGATACCGAAGTATTGATACAGCTTCATTTTACCAAAATGAAGAAGGAGTAGGTAAAGGCATTCGAGAGTCCAGTGTTTCAAGAGATGATATTTTTGTAACAACGAAAGTATGGAATGACGAGCAAGGTTATGATAATACACTGCTAGCGTTTGAGCGGAGTCTGGATAAACTTCAGCTGGATTACTTGGATCTTTATTTAATCCATTGGCCTGTTAAAGGAAAATTTAAGGAAACATGGCGAGCGATGGAGAAGCTTTATGAAGAAGGAAAAGTTCGGGCAATCGGCGTGAGTAATTTTCACATTCATCACTTAAAAGATTTAATGCAGCATAGCAAAGTGAAACCTGCAGTGAATCAGGTTGAGTTCCATCCACATTTAACACAGGAAAGTCTGAGAGTATTTTGTAAAGAAGAAGAGATCCAGTTGGAGGCATGGTCTCCGTTAAAAAAAGGAAGAATATTTGAAGACCCCCTTCTTAAACAGATAGCTCAAAAATATGAAAAAACACCAGCCCAAATTATTTTAAGATGGAATGTTCAGCACGAAATCATTACAATTCCAAAGTCAACAAATGAAAACAGGATCATTGAAAATGCAAATGTCTTCGATTTTTCGCTAACAGATGAAGAAACGGCCTTAATTGATCAAATGAACAAAGATGAAAGAACAGGTACAAATCCTGATCGTTTTGATGAGTAAAAGGAGTCGAAAAAATGAGAGTAAAAATGAATAGAAATGCAGCTAAAGAATTGAAAAAAATGCTTGAATCGGAGGGAGCAGAAGAAAAAATGCTTCGTGTGTATGTAACTGAACGACATGGGGGTCATGCCCATTATGCCCTTGTATTCGATACGCCAAATGAACATGATGAAGTTGTAGAGACTGATAAAGGGATTGATCTTTTACTGGATTCCCGTGAAGAATTTTTAGACGGGATCTGGATTCAGTATTTTTACGTAGGCCAGGAAGGATTTGTTATAACTAATCCTTTTATGGATACAGATAGTCATCATTGAGTTGTGGAACACGGTACTTTCTATAGTTGAAAAATGAATATCGTTATTCAAAGGGATCATCTTAACGAACTCCTAACAGGGGTTCGTTTTTTTTGTCCAAAGTCTTGAGGAGAAGTTTAAACTTATTTTGCCATCCCGTTTTGTTCGAATGATAGCGGACATCTTTGCATAGGATGTATAAACCGCTTCATAGATGGAGGGACAATACATGGATATTTTAAATAAAGTAAAGAAATATAGGGAGAAAGAAGAAGAGCTCAAGTGGGAAGGGACGTTTGGAGAGTATTTAGGAATTGTAAAGGAAAGGCCTGAGGTTGCTCAGTCTGCCCATTCAAGAGTATATAATATGATTAAGAGTGCGGGAATCACCGAAAAAAATGGACAAAAAATGTATGACTTTTTTGGAAAAGAAATTTTCGGATTGGAAGAAGCCCTTGAAAGATTAGTGGAAGAATATTTTCACCCCGCTGCCAAGCGCCTTGATGTACGAAAAAGAATATTGCTTTTAATGGGACCGGTAAGTGGAGGGAAATCTACAATTGTCACCATGCTCAAGCGAGGATTAGAACAATACTCACGCACAGATGAAGGGGCGGTTTATGCGATTAAAGGATGTCCCATGCATGAGGACCCGCTTCATTTAATTCCTCATCATTTACGGGATGATTTTTATAAAGAGTACGGGATTCGGATTGAAGGGAATTTGTCGCCTCTCAATACGATGCGTCTTGAGCAAGAATATGGAGGACGAATTGAAGAGGTTGAGGTCGAGCGTATTTTCTTTGATGAAGATCGGCGAGTTGGAATTGGGACATTCAGTCCGTCTGATCCTAAATCACAGGATATCGCTGATTTAACTGGAAGTATTGACTTTTCAACAATTGCTGAATACGGTTCCGAATCAGATCCGCGTGCCTATCGTTTTGACGGTGAATTAAATAAAGCAAATCGCGGGATGATGGAATTCCAGGAAATATTGAAATCGGATGAAAAATTTTTATGGCATTTATTATCCCTTACACAGGAAGGGAACTTTAAAGCCGGCCGGTTCGCGCTCATTTCCGCTGACGAACTCATTGTAGCGCACACGAACGAAGCGGAATATCGTTCTTTTATCTCTAACAAAAAGAATGAAGCCCTTCATTCGCGGATGATCGTGATGCCGGTCCCTTATAATTTACAAGTGAGTGAAGAAGAACGGATTTACGAAAAAATGATCCAAACGAGTGAAATGGCTCATGTTCATATTGCTCCCCATGCTTTAAAAGCGGCAGCGATTTTTTCGATTTTAACAAGATTAAAGGAATCAAAAAAACAAGGGGTCGACCTTGTTAAGAAAATGCGGCTGTATGATGGGGAAAACTTAGAAGGCTATAATGACGTTGATGTAGAGGAGTTAGAGAAAGAGTTTTCGGATGAAGGAATGGATGGGATTGATCCGCGTTACGTTATTAATCGGATTTCTTCGACCATTATTAGTGCCGATACGAATTCAATCAATGCGCTTGATGTACTCCGTTCATTAAAAGACGGTCTTGATCAGCATCCATCCATTTCCAAAGAAGAAGTGGAAGAGTATTTAAACTATATTGCTATTGCTAGAAGAGAATACGATGAAATTGCGAAAAAGGAAGTCCAGAAGGCATTTGTTTATTCATACGAGGAATCCGCAAAAACGTTATTAGATAATTACCTCGATAATGTGGAAGCTTACTGCAATAAAAACAAATTGAAGGATCCGCTTACCGGAGAAGAAATGAATCCGGATGAAAAGTTAATGCGCTCGATTGAGGAGCAAATCGGGATTTCCGAAAACGCCAAAAAAGCCTTTCGTGAGGAAATATTAATTCGAATTTCAGCTTATGCTCGTAAAGGAAAGCGGTTTGATTATAATTCTCATGAACGCCTGCGGGAAGCCATTCAGAAGAAGTTATTTGCCGATTTAAAAGATGTTGTAAAGATTACAACGTCAACAAAGACACCGGATGAATCCCAGTTGAAGAAAGTTAATGAAGTCATTGCACGCCTGATCGATGAACATGGTTATAATTCTACATCTGCCAATGAATTATTGCGTTATGTAGGAAGTCTACTAAACAGATAACCCGTGTTTAGACCAATGTCGTTTTATTTTCACAAGAGCTGCAATAACCGGAATCCGAATGCATAAGATAGAGAAAGTATAAAATTGAATAATCGCATTTGTAGCAGAAATAAATATAAATGTGAGGGGATGTATATGAAAGATGAGTCGAAAGGCAATTTTGTCGTCTCAAAAGAAGACTGGTCCCTCCATCGAAAAGGCTATCAAGATCAAAAACGTCATATGGATAAAGTGAAAGACGCAATCAAAAATAACTTACCCGATTTAGTAAGCGAAGAAAACATTATTCTATCCAATGGTCGGGATGTCGTTCGGATTCCGATCCGGTCATTGGATGAATATAAAATCCGCTATAATTACGATAAATCCAAGCACGTTGGCCAGGGGGACGGAGACAGCGAAGTAGGAGATGTGATTGCACGGGACGGGAGACCCGCGAAAGGTGCGGGTGGTGGTAAAAAAGCCGGGAAAGATCCGGGCGAAGATTATTACGAAGAAAAGGTATCAATCGAGGAAGTGGAAACAGCACTGTTTAAAGATCTGGAACTTCCCAATTTAAAACAGAAAGATGAATCTGAAGTCGTTACAAAAAAAATTGAGTTCAATGATGTCCGTAAAAAAGGTCTCATGGGGAATGTGGATAAAAAACGGACCATTTTAACGGCTATTAAGCGAAATGCAATGGAAGGAAGGAAAGCAAGTATCACTCCGATTTATAATGATGATCTCCGTTTTAAAACATGGAATGAAGTGGTAAAGCGGGAATCAAAAGCAGTCATTCTTGCGATGATGGATACGAGTGCATCGATGGGACAGTTTGAAAAATATATAGCCCGTAGTTTCTTCTTTTGGATGACCCGATTTTTAAGAACAAAATATGAATCTGTAGATATTAAGTTTATAGCGCACCACACGGAAGCGAAAGTTGTATCAGAAGAGGACTTTTTCTCCAAAGGGGAAAGCGGGGGGACAATATGTTCTTCGGCTTACCAAAAAGCACTTGAATTAATTGAAGAAAAATATGAACCATCCCGGTACAATATTTATCCGTTTCATTTTTCCGATGGGGAAAATCTCACGTCGGATAACCCGAAAAGCTTAAAATTAGTTGAGCAGTTAATTGATGTATCCAATATGTTTGGCTATGGTGAAGTAAACGGTTACAGTCGTCATTCCACATTAATGAATGCATTTAAGACAATTGAAAATCCGAAATTCCGTCACCATATTTTAAAAGAAAATCGGGATGTTTATTATGCATTGAAAAGTTTTTTTCGAAAAGAGGAGGCCTCCGTTTAACGACGAATTAGCGATCAACATGAATCGTATATTGGCCGCGATCATTTAAAATATGCAAAATCTGATCCTGGTACTGATACACCGTTTGCTCTTGTAAAGGGATTTCATAGGTTGGCAAAGGGAGCGGTTCAGCATTATTATGAAACGTTTCAATCAAGCCATTTCCATTTAATTGTAAATAATAGTCTGACGTATAGTGATTAAACCGCTCTTTATTTTTTTCATAGGAAACGGATTCCAGAATCATTGTCGTCTCGTCCTTATCTTGTAATTCGATTTTTTCAATCGTCATTTGTTTACCAACCCATTGGTTTAACATATCATGTACTTCTTCAATTGTTAGTGGTTCGTTGTCCATAAAATATCACTCCTTTCGCTTATCCTTTCCCTGGACGACAGGAACTTATGCGTAAAGGAGAGGGATTGTGGACAGGTAAGGGGGGATTCATTTGTCGAATGCACAAGAGTTGGAATATGCTATTGATGAAATCACAGAGATTGCTTCCGGTTTTGGGCTTGATTATTTTCCAATGCGTTATGAAATTTGTCCAGCCGATATTATTTATACTTTCGGTGCTTATGGAATGCCGACGCGATTTACACATTGGAGTTTTGGAAAGCAATTTCATCGAATGAAACTGCAGTATGATTTAGGATTAAGTCAAATTTATGAACTCGTCATTAATTCCGACCCATGTTATGCTTTTTTACTCGATACAAACAGCCTGATCCAAAATAAGTTAATTATAGCTCACGTGCTTGCCCACAGTGACTTTTTTAAAAACAATGTTCGTTTTTCCAATACGCGACGAGATATGGTAGAAAGCATGACAGCAACCGCAGAGCGAATAGCTGCTTATGAAATGGAGTATGGAAAAGAAGAAGTGGAGAGTTTTTTGGATGCCGTGCTTTCAATCCAGGAACACATTGATTCATCGATTGTTAGGGGAAGATGGGATGGATCCGATTTAGATGATGAAGAAGAGGAAAAAGAAGTGCGTGTCAAAACACCGTACGATGATTTGTGGAAATTAGATGAAAGGCATCGTGAACCGAAGAAAAAAAGAAAAAAAGCGAAACGATTTCCGCCGAAACCCGAAAAAGACATTTTGTTATTTATTGAAGAATACAGCAGAGAATTGGATGATTGGCAGCGGGATATTTTAACAATGATGCGGGAAGAAATGTTGTATTTCTGGCCGCAGCTGGAAACGAAAATTATGAATGAAGGTTGGGCATCCTTTTGGCATCAGCGTATTTTAAGGGAGCTTGATCTTTCATCTGATGAAACGGTTGAATTTGCAAAGTTAAATGCAAGTGTTGTTCAACCTTCCCGTACGACGATTAACCCTTATTATCTCGGTTTGAAAATCTTTGAGGACATTGAGAAGCGATACGACAAACCGACTGAAGAAATGAAGGAACTCGGATATGAACCAGGCAAAGGACGACAGAAAATGTTTGAAGTACGGGAAATTGAATCGGATATCTCGTTCATCCGGAATTATTTAACGAAAGAGCTTGTTTTCAATGAGGACCTCTATTTATTTGAAAAGAAAGGGCGGGATTATCGGATTACGGAAAAAGACCATAAGGAAATTCGTGAGGAACTCGTGTCTTCCCGGGTCAATGGCGGCTTTCCCTATATTGTAGTGGAAAATGGGGATCACCGCCGAAATGGTGAATTGTATTTACGGCATAATTATGAGGGAACAGAACTGGATATTAAATATTTAGAACACGTTTTGCCTTATGTATTCCAACTGTGGGGTAGAAATGTGCATATTGAAACGATTATCGATGGAAAAAAGACAGCTTATTCTTATGACGGGAAAGCTGTGCGAAAACAAATTTTGTAAAGCTTGGGAGACCAAGCTTTTTTTATTGGAAAAGAATGATCCCAAACCGCTTATTGCATCAGGGCTCTCAGATGTAGAGCTTGCGTCAGGTATGTTAAAATAGGCTTCAAATGGTGAATAATTAGATAAGGAGAAACGCAATGAAAGATTTAAACATGTTATTTCGTGAAAGAATTGACTTTCCCGAACACGAAAAGATAACGTTTGAGAATTTAAATAAAGTTCTTGATAAAACAGCGAAGGCTCTTCCTTTTGAAAATTTGTCTCTGATTGAAGGGAATAATGCAAAGCAGATGACAAAAGATAATCTGTCCTACAAAATTTTGGAAAAAAGAGAGGGTGGACTTTGTTACGAGTTGAATCCAATCCTCTACCTGTTTTTAAAAGAAAATGGATTTGAGGCGAGAATGGTTCTTGGCTCGGTCTATAGTCAAAAAGAACAACGTTGGAGTCCAACTGGAAAAACACACGTAGCAAATCTGATCCATCACCAGGGTGAATTTTATTTAATTGACACCGGTTTTGGCGGAAATTTACCACTTTGTCCGGTGCCGCTTACTGGAAAAATCGTGTCATCCGCCAATGGAGAGTTTCAAGTGCAGCGGGAGAATACAGAATATGGGGACTATGTTTTTTATATGAAACATCATCATAAGCACAGTAATTGGCAAATTGGCTATACATTTGATTCTAAACATTCAGTTCAGAATATCGAACAATTAGACACAATTAAAAAGATTATTGAAGAACATGAAGCAAGTACTTTTAACAAAAGAATGCTTGCTACGAAGCTGACAGACCGTGGAAGTATGACTCTTACGGACAATTCGTTTACAGAGTGGATCGACGGAGAGAAAAAAGAATCCACCATAGATAACAATCAATTTAAAGAGATGAAAAGAAAGTATTTTAATCTATAATAGAGAACGTGCGGTTGGAATGTTTCAAAATCGAATGAACGATAGAGACATCCACTGTATCAGTTTACAATAAAAGTAGTTTAGTCATCGATGAAAGAGGGACAGTTTATGTTTTGGATGAATATTGACAAGCCAACAAAAACAATTACAATTCACAGTAATACCTGTAAATACGTGGTGAAAAAAGAGACGAAATACAAAGGGATTGAGCGGGAAAGAAGAGATGGTGGCTGGTATTTGATTGATTCAACATTGGAATCCCAGCAATTTTATCACTACAGTTACCCGCATTTTGACCGAAAACGATGTGGCAGCTGTCAACATGAGTTTGATTAAAAATATTACATGAACCTCAGCTCACAATACATTTTACGAATCTTGTTTGTTTTTTTGAAACTGTTTATACAGATTATTGAGTGAATCTGCATTGAGTTCAATGTTATTTTCATAGGCATATTTAACCGCGTGACCTAAAGCAAGAGTCATTCCTCCGGCAATGCTTCCACCAGCTACCGCACCAGCTCCCGGAACGAGTTTGATGACTTGCCGGAACATTGCTTTTCCAACATTTCCTGTAATCGTTGCGATGGTTAATTCTTTGGCTCTTTTTTTGGAGAGTGGTTTTTCATATAATGTTGCAAGCTTTACGAGCAGTCCGATTTGAATGCTGATCAAGGGGACAAAATCAGAACCTGGAATCGGAACAACACCAACAGCTGCAGCGGAACCGGAAGCTGCAAGAATCCAGCGGTTTGCTGTTGAAGCTTTATTTTTAATCAGTCTCGCGAATTGCATTTCTTTTTGTTTTTTTTTCAAAAGATCAAGAATCGCGTCTCTTAGTTTATCAATATTTTCCCCTGTGCGGGAAGAAATGGGAATCACCCGGTATGGATGTCCTGCTTGTTCTTTTACATAGCTCACTAAATCCGGGATATCATCAGCAGCATCAATTTTGTTTAAAACGAACAAGATGTTTTCATTCGTTTTTTCAATCATTTTGAAAGATTGTTTTTCACTATCTGAAAAAACAGTCCCGGCCGCATTGAGGAAAAACAAAATAACATCGGCTTCCTGATAAAAATGCATTGTTTCTTCGGAATGCTCGGTATGAACGTCATCAAGCCCAGGTGTATCAGCGAAAATAATTTTTTCACGGTACACATATCGATCAACTTCTGTTGTCTCGCCGGGTCTAGCCCCGACTTTGGCAACAGGTTCACCGATCAGTTGATTAATGACAGATGATTTGCCTGTGTTAATATCACCAACGAGCCCAAATAGTATATCTTTATCCAATTGCTGATTGATTCGTTTTGTTTCATCTTCAAATGCTTGATTAAAATCCTTATCGTTGAATGTAGTCATCGCAGTTCTCCTCCTCTCTTTAATATTACCATCTCTCAAAAAATTAAAACGCAAATTCATTTATTTTCCAGTGTGAATGTTGATGAAAAAGTTCTAATAAACGTTAAAAATTATAATGATCAGGAAGAGATAAAATGGAGAAAATCCTTGTTTGACAACTGTTCGTTTGTTGGATAAACTTTAGTTGGATAGTAAATGATTACAGATTTTGAATTCCTGTTATTAAATAGAGGGGGCGAACGAACATGGATCGTTCTATGCAATTAAAAGATGAAAAACTTGGTAACATCCTTACAAATATGAATAAAGTTGTGATTGCATTTTCTGGAGGAATTGACAGCACATTTTTATTAAAAAGAGCACAGCAGGAACTTGGAGACAATGTGCTTGCTGTTGTTGTTGCTTCCGAATTATTTAGAGAGGAAGAGTTTGATGGAGCAGTAGCTCTTGCGGAAAAGATGGGCGTGCGTGTCATCAAGACGGAGATGAAAGAGCTGGATAATCCATCTATCGTAGCAAACACACCCGAAAGTTGGTATCACAGCAAGAACATGCTATACGATCAATTAAATACGATTGCAGCGGAAAATAATATTTCTTATGTGTTAGATGGCATGATTATGGATGACCTGGATGATTTTCGTCCTGGACTGAAAGCACGCACAGAAGCGGGAGTTCGCAGCCTGCTTCAGGAAGTCAATCTATACAAGCAGGAGATTCGTGACTTATCAAGACAAATGAACATTCCTATCTGGAACAAACCGGCTTCTTGCAGTCTTGCGTCACGATTTCCGTATGGAACGACGCTTACGAGAGAAAAAATCAATCGGGTCAATGAAGCGGAACTATTTCTGATGGATACGGGCTTTGAGGTTGTTCGCGTACGGGATCATGAAGATGTAGCACGTATTGAAGTACTCCCTGAAAAAATAAGTGAACTCGTTGAAAAACGCGAACAGATTCAGAGAAAGTTGCAGGAACTCGGCTTCACTTACGTATCGATTGATTTGGAAGGGTACCGCACCGGAAGTATGAATGAAACATTACCAACAGAGAAAATAAAAGTGAATGCGGGCTAAAATGGATTTGAACGAGGAACCATTTATGTTGTACAAAACAACATAAATGGTTTTTCTTTTTGAAAAAAACTTTTTAATAAATCTATAATCTGATATAATAGGTAACAATTAGTAGCTAGTACTAAAATGAGGTGACCAATTGAAAAAAGAAGATTTAATTGCTCCGGAACAATATAATATTGCGATGGAGATCGAAAAATATGCAGAAGAACCTGAGAAACTTGCACTTATTTTTGAAAATGAAGACGGCAATCATAAAGAAGTAACATATAAGCAGCTGATTGAAGAAGCGAACCGAACGGGAAATGTACTTGCAGAAAGAGGTCTTAAAAAAGGAGACAAACTGCTTGTCATGATGCCGCGTATGATTGAAACGTATGAAGTATATATTGCGGCATTAAAACTTGGCGTTATTTTAATACCAAGCTCAGAAATGCTGAGAAAGCAAAATTTAGAATATCGGATCAATCATGGCGGGGTCAGCGGAATTATTAGTTACTATGAGTATGTTGATCAATTTAATGGAATTGCGGAAGGTTTAGAGAAATTTACAGTTGGTGGAAAAGCGGACGGCTGGGATTTTCTGGACGAATTAAAAGCAGACGAATCAGATCAACTCGAAATGACCCCTACAGCGAGGGACGATGTAGCATTTTTACCTTACACATCCGGAACAACGGGACCACCCAAAGCAGTTATGCATACTCATGCATGGGGGTATGCTCATATGCAAACAGCACCAGTAAACTGGTTGAATATTAAAGAAAATGACCGGGTTTGGGCAACAGCAGCACCAGGTTGGCAAAAATGGGTGTGGAGTCCACTTCTTTCCGTATTAGGATCAGGTGCTGCCGGATTTGTTTATAATGGTAAATTTTCGCCGTCTCGCCATTTGGAATTGCTTGAAAAACAACAAATTAATGTATTATGCTGTACACCAACAGAATATAGATTAATGGCGAAAGTGGATGGATTAGGTGAATATAATCTAGAGAACCTGCACAGTGCAGTTTCGGCCGGAGAGCCGTTAAACAAGGAAGTTATTGATCAATTTGAACGTCATTTCGGCATTACAGTAAGAGACGGATATGGTCAGACAGAGAATACGCTGTTGCTTGGGTTTTTAAAAGGAATGAAGGTCAAACCCGGATCCATGGGGAAACCGACTCCTGGAAATAATGCAACGATTATTGATGAAGAGGGGCTGCCTGTTGAACCGAATGTAGTTGGCGACATAGCGGTCCCATTGGATACACCCGCGCTCTTTAAAGGCTATTATAAAGAAAAAGAACGGACATTAAAAACACACCGCGGCGATTATTATGTAACAGGAGATCAGGCATATATGGATGAGGATGGCTATTTCTGGTTCCATGGACGAAGCGATGATATTATCATTAGTTCAGGATATACCATTGGTCCTTTTGAAGTGGAGGATGCCCTTATAAAACACCCAAAAGTGAAAGAATGTGCGGTTGTTCCAAGCCCAGATTCAATTCGTGGAAATGTTGTTAAAGCTTTTATTGTCTTAAAAAATGAAGCAGACCAGCAGGATGAGAACTTAATCAAAGAGCTTCAAAATTATGTTAAACAGAATACGGCACCTTATAAGTATCCGAGAAAGATTGAATTCATAGATGAATTGCCAAAAACATCTTCCGGGAAAGTACGCCGTATTGAGTTACGTGAATTGGAAAAAAATCGCGCACAGTTGTCTTAATCGAATAAAAGAGCGAATGAATGGAATAAAACCGCAAGATCTCAACGGATCTTGCGGTTTTATTAATAACTCGGTTCTTTGTTAATTTTGAATTGATTTGCCGGATGATGATCAGCCAAATGATTGCCATTTTTAAATAAGCGGTCCCTGAATGAGGTGCCTTCATATTCTTTTTGAACAAGTCCTCTTTCTTGTAAGATCGGAATGACTAATTCAACAAAATCCTTAAATGTGTCCGGACTGAGGGCATAAGCAATATTAAATCCGTCAACATCTGCTTCCTTCACCCAATGTTCCATGGTGTCTGCAATTTGTTTAGCAGAACCAACAGCAGATACACCCATTCCTCCGAGTCCGATGGTGTATTTCACATCTTCAACGGTTGTTTTTCCACTCGGATTCATCTTTGTGAAATTCTGTAATAGAGACCGAATGGAGTCATTCTCAATATATTTAATCTCCTGATCGGGAGCATAGTTAGATAAATCAACACCGGTCCAGCCGCCAAACAGGGCTAGTGCGCCTTCTGTACTAATATATTTTTTATAATCATTGTATTTTTCAATAGCTTCTTCTTCTGTATGACCGATAATTGGAACGAACATGGTCAATATTTTTATTTCATCCGGTTCTCTGCCCGCTTTAATCGCTTCAGCACGCAATTTTTTTACCGTTTCTTTTGCGGCTCCGATGTTAGGTGCCCCAATAAATGCCAACTCGGCATGTTTTGCTGCAAAAGCGCGTCCTCTTGTAGAGGCGCCGGCCTGGAATAAAACAGGGGTACGTTGTTTAGAAGGCTCGCTTAGATGAGCGCCGGGTACATTGAAATATTTACCGTAGTGTTCAATATTATGGACTTTTTCCGGGTTCGTATAGACACCATTTTCTTTATCTACTTGAACTGCATCATCTTCCCAGCTTTTTTCCCATAACTTATAGCATACCTCCAAGTATTCGTCTGCAATATCATAGCGTTCGTCATGTTTAATATGGTCACGGCCAATGTTAATCGCGGCACTCTTTAAGTAAGAAGTCACGATGTTCCAGCCGATTCTGCCATTTGTTAAATGGTCTAATGTGGTGATTCTTCTAGCAAACGTATAAGGGTGTTCGTGAATGACAGAAGATGTTAGACCAAAGCCGAGATGTTCTGTTACTGCAGCCATAAAAGGGATGACGTAGGATGGATCATTCACAGGGCTCTGAATCCCATTTTTAATTGCCGTATCTCTACTGCCACCATATACATCGTAAGTGCCAAGAACATCTGCTAAAAAAACACCATCAAATTTTCCTTTTTCAAGTGTTTTTGCAAGATCGGTCCAATACTCACTATCTTTATACCGATATGATTCGTCCTTCGGGTGTTGCCAAAGCCCGGGTGATTGATGTCCAGGTGTATTCATTTCAAATGCATTTAAGTAAATTCTATCTTTTTCCATGCTGTAAATTGCCTCCTTGTTACTTGAAAAGCTTTTGATTCTATATCTTATATTGAAAATGTTTCTTGATTTCCCTGTTGACGCTGTATGATTTGAATAAAGTATTCAAGCTGCTTGATCGCCCGTTCACGAGCGTCTGGATCGACAAGGGGTTCATCACTTGTTTTATCAACTTGGTGATCCAGTAAGTAAACACCTTTTAAGTTATGAGCCTTTAATGTAGCAAGTACCGGTTTTAAAGTATACTCAAGTGCAAGTAAATGAGAGGGGCTGCCACCTGTCATTAAAGGTAATACGGGTTTATGTTGTAAAATATCCTGTGGCATTAAATCCAGCACAGCTTTGAGTACACCGGAATAGGCTCCTTTATAAACAGGGGACCCAACAAGAATTCCACTGGAATGTTCAAGCTGTGAAGCAAGGTTAGTCATTTTCGGATGGTCAAATTGGGCATAAAACACAGCTTCTGCCGGCAGATCTCTTACCGAAATATGATTGATTTTAAATCCTTTTTGCTTTAATAAAAATCCTAAATATTGGAGTGCTTTATCAGAACGTGATTGTTCTGTCGGACTTCCTGATAAAAGAGTAATTTGATTCATGAACGATCATCCTTTCAATCTAGTAATAAGCCACTTCATTACATAAAAAACCCCTTTTCTTTGTTGAGAAAAGAGGTTTTTACTATATGTATTCACTCTTATCTCCGAGGATCATTCCTACTGGAATTAGCACCTTTCTGAATTAAACAGAGGTTGCTGAAGTTTCATAGGGCCAGATCCCTCAACTTCTCTTGATAAGAAAACTATTAAATTTTGATATAATTAAACTTTAACCTAATTATTCTGACCTGTCAAGTCAGAATTTAAAAATCGTACTTCTAAAGGAAAATTTCACTCAAAGGAAGAAGGTGTATTTACTCCCTGGAATAGAGGTGGAATCATCCAGGACGTACAGCCCTCACTAGAAATTTGAATGTTACTTTCAATGTAAAAGCGGGAGCCCCACAACACGCAAAGGGGACTCGCAAGTGGCGAGTAACTGTAGTCTCAAAAGCCTTTTGGTGGGACGAATAATCGCCGCAGTCCCAGTCCCCGGATCGCACGGTATAAGTTGATTATCCAGTTTCATTGGGATAAGTATTATATGAAAAACAGGATGGATTGGTTTTGAATTCATTCAAAGTTTTTCTGTTTTATGTTGTAGAGACTTTAAAAATTAATACTTTTGTCCTTTGTATCTGTCTATAGAAAAACCCCGTCCCATAATTTCTGATGCGTCTAGAAAAATAACAAAGCTGTCAGGAAGTTCCTGTTCTAAAATTTTTCTGAGCTGTACAGCCTCCTGTTGCTGTGTGACCGATAAAAACATTGTTTTTTCCTCGTTTGTATATCCGCCCAATGAGTGTATTTTAGTTAAACCCCGGTCTATTTCTTCTTTAATAATTCGTTGTACTTTTTCTTCTTTATTTGTAATTATTAAAATGAGCTTATTGGCAGCCGTACGCAGTTGAATAAAATCGATTGCTTTGCTGCTGATATAAATAGCAATTAAAGCAAATAGTGTTAATTCTAAGTTGAAAACAACGAGAGAAGCCAAGACGACAAGTCCGTCTACAATGAACTGAGAATATCCGCTTGATAGACCTGTGAACTTTTTAACAATTTGTGCAAGAGCCGCAGTGCCTCCGGTTGAGCCATTTCCTTTGTAAACAATCCCGAGTCCAACACCAAGAATGATTCCTCCATAAATCGCACCTAATAATGGATTGGTTACGGTAAAAGGGAGGCTTTCAGTTAAGTAAATAAAAAATGGTACCAAAAAAGTGCCAAACAATGTTTTCCAGCTAAAAGATCTTCCAATTGTAAACCATCCGATAATGAAAATGGGAATGTTAATAGCTAATTGAGTGAAAGCCGGAGTGATTTCATACAATTCATATAAAATGGTACTGATCCCAGAAACTCCTCCGGCAGCAAGTTTTGCGGGGAGAAAAAACATATTGTAAGATAGCGCAACAAGAATTGCACCTATTAAAATATAGATATATTCTTTAACGATAGGCTGAGTTTGCTTGTTCATAAATGCATACCTCTCTCATCAATATCATGTTCACTTTATCTCCGCGGCGTTACGAATACCCTCACCTTTTCAGGTGGGGGATAAGTTCCGCTAAGCTTCGAAATAAATGCGACTAAGGTTCAGTTGATGTTAAAATTCCATCTGAACCAAGTCTTACTTTATCATTTGCAAATGAGAGAGTAAAACCCATGTAACTATTATTTTGCTACGAGGCGTGCATTTTGCATTTTATAAGCAACTGCTTCAGTAAAGTCACGACCGGCTTTTGGAAGCAGTGTTTTTAAAACCGGATTTACAATTGCTCCTTTCATTCCAACTACTTTCATACGCAAAAAACCAGTCATTTCTGTCTTACTATCTGTTAAAGACTTTGCATGAAAATACCCTTCTCCTTGGCATGCGCCCTGTAAGGCGCTTATTTCAAAATGAATATTGGACGGTTCTGACCATTCTGTAATCGTAACCTGAAGAGAAACCGTCCGTTCAATGACGCCGAGGTCCCCGTGAATTTTCCAAATGGATTCCTGGTTGTTAATCATTGTATGTTCTTTATAACCAGGAATCAAAGGAGCCCAATTATCCATATCACGAATAAAATGAAATACTTGATCAATCGAAAGATTCAGCTTCACTTGATGCATGCCAGTGGCCATCTGCCTCGCCTCCTATGTAATTTGTTACGATATTTACTATATTGGGAAATACAATGGTTTAGAACAAGGACAAGCAAAATAAAAAATACCCTCTCTTTGTATAAAAGGGAGGGCATTAAAAAAATGCTTAAACTGTTGTTGTTTGAACTTTTACCGTCCAATCAAAGATATCTTCCATTTTTCCATATTGAATTCCGGTTATGGTATCGTAGATTTTTTTTGATAAATCGCCTGTTTTATGATCGTTAACAATCATTTTTTTATCTTCCCAAAAAAGTTCTCCAATCGGTGAAATCACAGCTGCTGTACCTGAGCCGAATGCTTCTTCAAGTGTGCCGTTTTGATGGGCTTCATAAATTTCCTGCATGGCAATCCGGCGTTCTGTAACTGGTATATTCCAGTGCTGAAGAAGTTTAATAACAGAGTCTCTGGTTACACCAGCTAAAATACTGCCGTTAAGTGCAGGAGTAATGACTTCTCCGTTTATTTTGAAAAAGACATTCATACTACCGACTTCTTCAATATATTTTTTTTCAACACCATCAAGCCATAATACTTGAGAATAGCCTTCTTTTTCCGTAACTTCTTGTGCTTTTAAACTGGAGGCGTAGTTTCCACCTGTTTTGGCTTCTCCTGTACCGCCTTTTACTGCACGGACAAAATGATTCTCAACTGCTATTCTTACAGGGTTAATCCCTTCTTCATAATAGGAACCAACCGGTGATAAAATAACGATTAGCCTATAATGTTGAGAGGGTGCGACACCGATGTATGGCTCAGTGGAGATAATAAATGGTCGAATGTATAATGATGTACCTTCCTCATCAGGCACCCAGTCTTGATCCAGGGAAACGAGTTGCTTAATGGCATCCAGAACAAAATCCTCATCTATTTTTGGAATGACGAGACGGTGGTTGGAACGGTTCATGCGTTCAAGGTTTTTTTCCGGTCTGAATAACTGAACCTCTCCGTTTTCTGTTCGAAATGCTTTAAGCCCTTCAAATACGGATTGCCCATAATGAAAAATCATGGCAGAAGGATCAATTGTTAAGGGTTGATAGGGAACAATGCATGGGTTATGCCATCCCGCCGACTCTTTATAATCCATGGTAAACATATGATCCGTAAAGATTCTCCCGAAGACAAGGTCCTTAGAGTTTGGCTTTTCTTTGTTGTTTTTAATGCGTTCAATTTGAACTTTTTGTTCTTCCATTCTACTATCCCCTTGTTGTCAAAGTTTTCTTTATATAATAAAATAAAAAAAGGGTTAACGCAAGCCTGTTTTTTATAATTAATAAAAATGAAGGGAATTAAGGAAATGATTAAAGCCATTATTTTTGATTTAGATGATACATTGTTATGGGATGAAAAAAGTGTCAAAGAAGCCTTTAAAGCAACATGTGAAATAGCCCAGGAAAGGTATAATGTGGATGCCGATAAATTGGAAGAACTTGTAAGAAGGAATGCCAGAGAATTATATTCATCTTATGAAACGTACCCATTTACTCAAATGATCGGAATCAATCCGTTCGAGGGATTGTGGGGAACCTTTCATGATGAAGGGGAAGGCTTTCAAAAAATGAAAAAGATGGCACCGGATTACCAGAGGGATGCATGGACAAAAGGTTTGAAAGATGCAGGAATTGATAATCCCGAATTTGGAAAGGAACTTGCAGAAGCTTTCCCGGAAAAAAGAAAAGAAAATGCCTTTTTATATGATGATACATTGAAAGTCCTTGATGCATTAAAAGAAAATTATACTTTGCTTTTATTAACGAACGGATCACCGGAATTACAACATATCAAATTGGATATTAGTCCGGAAATTCCACCTTATTTTGACCATATTGTTATTTCCGGTGGTTTTGGTAAAGGAAAGCCGGATCCATCTATATTTGAGCATGCCCTGGAGTTACTCAATGCAGAAAAAGAGCAGGTTCTTATGGTAGGTGATAATTTACATACCGATATTCTAGGTGCAAACCGTACAGGTATCCCCTCCGTCTGGCTGAATCGAAAAAAACAGGAGCAACACGAAGAAATCGTTGCAACATATGAAATAACGAGTTTGTCCGAATTACAAACCATTTTAAATAAATAGGATAGATGAGCTGCCCGTTTTTGAAAACATGTGATGTTTTCGAAAACGGGTTGTTTTTTACAATCGTTCCGTGTATTCCTTGTCTGTTGATGGTTTGTAGATAGGATGATACCTGATCGGAAGAGGATGTTACAACTCTATTTCGTGTTCATTGAACGTATTGTTCAGGAGTTTGACCGGTTTTTATAACAACTTCAAAGTTCTTTGTTTCACGTAACGAATCAATTCCAGATTCACTGAGCAGCCCGCTGATTACTATATTCATAATGATTTGGTATCCTCTCATATCATCCTGCTAAATTGTTACTCTAAGCTTCCTTTAATTATATAAGAAATCAATATTTTTGATAAATTCAAATTGTTATCATTTCTAATATTCCATTGAAAGATTCATTGAACTTTTTGACAAATCAGCTTATAATATGTCGAAAGGAAGGTGGATACATAATGACGAAAGATCTAAAAAATCTACGCATTAAAAGTCATGTATATGATGGGACAATGCGTTCTCCAAACCGGGCGATGCTTCGGGCAGTCGGTCTAACGGACGAAGACTTTGAAAAGCCAATGGTAGGAATTGCTGACACAGAAAGTGATATTACTCCTTGTAATGTTCATTTACGGGATTTAGCTGAAAGTGCAAGAGTGGGTGCGAGAGAAGCGGGCAGTGTACCATTCTTATTTCATACCATTACGGTTTCCGATGGAATTTCAATGGGGACACAAGGCATGCGGTATTCTTTGCCAAGCCGTGATATTATTGCTGATTCGATTGAAACAGTAGCCGGTGCACAGAACTTTGATGCTCTTGTAGCCTTTGGTGGTTGTGACAAAAACATACCTGGTGCAATGATTGCTATTGCGAATGCAGGGATTCCGGCCGTGTTCGTATACGGTGGAACCATTAAGCCAGGAGAGCTTGACGGAGAGAAGATTGACCTCGTATCCGTATTTGAAGGGGTTGGAAAACATAATAATGGAGAAATTTCCGATGAGGAACTAAAAGCCATTGAATGTTCGGCGTGTCCTGGAGCAGGTGCTTGCGGAGGAATGTATACTGCAAATACAATGGCTTCAGCGATTGAAGCTTTAGGAATGAGTTTGCCAGGAAGCGCATCTCACCCGGCAGAGTCTGAAGATAAACGTATTGATAGTCAGTCGGCTGGTGAAATAGCGGTCAACTTGCTTGAAAAAGGCATTTATCCAAAAGACATTATGACAAAAGAGGCGTTTGAAAATGCGATTACTGTTGTGATGGCTTTAGGAGGATCCACAAATGCTGTTTTGCACTTACTTGCTATTGCTCATGCAATTGAGGTTGATTTAACAATTGATGATTTTGATCGTTTGCAAACGAAAGTTCCACATTTGGCAGATTTAAAACCGAGTGGTAAATATGTCATGGAAGATCTGTATAAAGTAGGCGGCGTACAGGCAGTTATGAAATTACTCTATGAAAATGGCTATTTGCATGGGGACTGTTTAACAGTAACAGGCAAAACACTGGCTGAAAACCTAGAAGAAGTAGAGCCGCTTACAGAAGGACAAGATATTATTACGCCGCTTGACCAACCGAAACGTAAAGATGGTCCTTTAATTGTTCTAAAGGGAAATCTATCACCTGAAGGAGCTCTTGCAAAAGTCTCCGGTGTGAAAGTAGATCGTCATGTTGGTCCTGCTAAAGTTTTTGATTCAGAAGATGAGGCAGCAAAAGCCGTGATGAATAATGAAGTAGTAGCCGGTGATGTTCTCATTATTCGTTATGTTGGACCTAAAGGTGCACCTGGAATGCCTGAAATGTTGTCCTTGTCCAGTATATTGGTAGGTAAAGGACTCGGAGAAACAGTCGCTCTCTTAACGGATGGACGCTTTTCCGGAGGAACACATGGGCTTGTTGTTGGGCATATTGCGCCGGAAGCTCAAGACGGGGGCGCTATCGCACTAATTCAAGATGGTGATGAAGTTACGGTTGACTCTGCAAAGAAAGAGTTATCAGTCGCCGTTTCAGAAGAAGAACTTGAACAGCGCAAGAAGGAATGGACGGCTCCGCCACTTTATAAAAAAGGTGTATTAGGTAAGTATGCACATAACGTATCCTCTGCATCCAAAGGCGCTGTGACAGACTATTTAGATTAAATTTGAATAGCATTGTTATGATGAAGCAGATCCTGCAATATATTGGATCTGCTTTTTTCTTTTCCAGGGGCTTTTTTCTGCAACAGGAATAAACGGTTATAATCATAAGAATATCCATTCAAGCCATGAAAGTTATTAAGGAAGATTGCAGAAAACAAGCGGTTTCACAAAGAATACAGAAATATTTAAAAAAAATCCTGAAAAGTTAAAACTCAATCCTATCAACCGTGTAAGCGGATGCAATATATTGCAATGTGATAAAAGAGGAAATAATTCCGAAAATAGCTATTGACGAAATGTGAGAAAAGTTATAATATAAACGTCAACACGATAAATAAACGAGAAACAAGAGATTTGATGAAGCATGATAGATTGCCTATTCCAAAATTAGAAAAATTCGATGACGGGATAAAAGGAGAGGGCAAATGTATACACAGAGATCTGGGGTTGCTGAAAGCCCAGAAATACATCCAATCCGACATCTTCCCCGAGTGCTGAACTGAACGGTATGATACTCAATAGGTTGAGCCAGGTGCTTTTACGAAGTACCTGTTATCAAAAAGAGGCAGAAATACGCCTCGTGAGGTAGTATCCGAAAGGGTACTATAAATCTGGGTGGTACCGTGAAAAGATAACTCTTTTCTCCCCGAAAAAGCTGAAATTGTGCAGTTTTTGTTGTGGGAAGAAAAGAGTTTTTTTATTTATATAAAGTTTCTAGGGAGGTCATTTTAAGTGAAGCTTGAGGAAAAACATCAGATGGAAGTTGCAAAAGATTTAGTGACAGGTGCTGATTTGTTTATTGATGCACTAGTGGAAGCCGATGTTGAATTTGTATTTGGATATCCGGGAGGTGCTGTTTTACCAATTTATGATGCAATGTTCCGCCATGAGTTTCCTTTTGAGCACATCCTTTTCAGACATGAGCAAGGCATGATTCATGCAGCAGAAGGATATGCAAGAGTGACAGGCAAACCAGGCGTTGTCATTGCAACTTCCGGTCCGGGGGCAACAAACCTTATAACTGGAATAACGGACGCGATGATGGATTCTTTACCACTTGTCATTTTTACAGGTCAGGTTGCTCAAAATGTGCTCGGAACAGATGCCTTCCAAGAAGCGGATATCATGGGTCTTACTACCCCGATAACAAAATATAACCATCAATTACAGGATATAGAAGAATTGCCAAGTGTCGTGAGTAAGGCATTTCATATCGCAAACACAGGTCGTCCGGGGCCGGTATTGATTGATATACCGAAAAATATTTCATCGGAATTGACATCATCCGACTTCAATAAAGCATTTGAGACTCCTGGTTACCAACCGACAGTTAACCCGAATCCAATGCAAATCCGAAAACTTGCAAATGCGCTAAGCAGAGCAGAGCGCCCTGTCCTATTGGCAGGAGCCGGAGTTGTTCAGGCTGACGCGGCGAAAGAGTTGGTTGAATTCACTGAAAAACAGAATATCCCGGTAGTAACGACTCTACTAGGCCTTGGAGGATTCCCGGGCGAACACGAACTATCATTGGGAATGGGCGGTATGCACGGCACTTACGCAGCCAATATGGCATTGTATGAATCGGATTTACTGATTAACATTGGTGCACGCTTTGATGACCGTCTGACAGGGAATCTATCCAGCTTTGCTCCTGAAGCAACAGTCGCTCACATTGATATTGATCCGGCGGAGATCGGTAAAAACGTACCAACGGAGATTCCGATTGTAGCCGATGCTAAACAGGCATTAGATGCGATGCTGGAATACGAGAAAGAAAAAGCTGAAAACATAGAGTGGATGGAAAAGGTTATGAGCAATAAGGAAAACTATCCATTATGGTATGAACGTTCTGAAGAACTTATATCCCCTCAATGGTTAATCGAACAAATTCATGAAGCAAGTGAAGGAAAAGCAATCGTTGCAACAGATGTAGGTCAGCATCAAATGTGGGCAGCTCAATTTTATAAATTTAATGAACCGCATAATTGGATTACTTCCGGAGGACTTGGCACGATGGGCTTCGGACTACCGGCAGCCATTGGAGCTCAAATCGGCCGCCCTAATGATACGGTTATTTCAATACTAGGGGACGGCGGGGTTCAGATGACAATCCAAGAGCTAGCTGTAATGAAAGATAGAAATTTACCGGTTAAAGTATTTATTGTAAATAATGAAGCGCTTGGAATGGTTCGTCAATGGCAGGAGAAATTCCATGGTGAAAGATACTCCAGCTCATTGCTTACACAGAACCCTGATTTCGTAAAGCTAGCGGAAGGGTTTGGCATTAAAGGTGTTGTTATCGATAAAGAAGAAGGTGTGCCGGAGTTGTTGCAAAAAGTCTTTGAATATGACGGTCCAGTCGTTGTAGATGCAAGAATTGACTGGAAGGAAAAAGTATTTCCAATGGTTGCTCCAGGCAAAGGATTGAATGACATGATGGGGGTAACAAAATGAAACGGATCATAACTTGTATTGTTCAAAACAGAGGCGGTGTATTAAACCGAATCACAGGTATGTTTAATAAACGCCAATTTAATATAGAAAGTATTACAGTAGGCGAGTCCGAAGAAAAAGGGCTCTCCAAAATGACATTTGTCGTTCATATTAATGACGATCAAAAACTCGAACAGCTAACGAAACAATTAAATAAGCAAATTGATGTGATCAAAGTTTCCGATATCACAGAGAAATCAGCTGTGGCAAGAGAACTGGCATTGATCAAGGTTGCTGCAAATGGCCCGACACGGGCTGAAGTACAGGGAATTATAACCCCGTTTAGAGGAACAGTGATTGATGTGGGCAAAGACACATTGACCATTCAAGTGACAGGTAAAACTGAAAAAATTGATGCTTTTATCTCGCTGTTGAGACCTTATGGTATAAAAGAGATATCACGAACGGGTGTTACTGCGGTGCAAAGAAGTCAGCAACCATCAAACCAACTTTTTGAAGCAAACTCGTTTCTAGGATAAATAGAAATAGAACACGACTAATTCATATAACAATATATATGTAGAAAAAAGTATATTACTTTTTTAATAGATTATAAAGGATATAAGAAAGGGAGATTAATAATGGCTAAAGTACTTTATGAAAAAGATATTCAAAAAGAGGTATTACAAGGAAAGAAAATCGCAATCATCGGGTATGGTTCCCAAGGTCATGCACATGCACAAAATCTGCGTGACAGCGGCCATGATGTAGTTATTGGATTGCGCCAGGGGAATTCCCAGAAAAAAGCTGAAGAAGACGGTTTTACTGTACTATCCGTTGCTGATGCAACAAAAGAAGCGGATGTAGTCATGGTCCTTTTACCAGACGAACTTCAGCAAAAAGTGTATAACGAAAGTATTGAATCAAACTTGAAAGAAGGAAATGCACTTGCATTTGCACACGGGTTTAACGTACATTTCTCTCAAATCGTACCTCCTGAAAATGTAGATGTATTCATGGTAGCACCAAAAAGCCCTGGACATTTAGTTCGCAGAACATATGAAGAAGGCGCAGGTGTACCCGCATTATATGCTGTGTATCAAGATGTGAGCGGCAAAGCAAAAGATGTTGCACTTGCTTATGCAGAAGGGATTGGATCTGCAAGAGCCGGCGTTCTTTCTACAACTTTCCAAGAAGAGACAGAGACAGACTTGTTTGGTGAGCAAGCCGTTCTTTGCGGTGGTGTAACAAGCCTCATTAAATCTGGATTTGAAACATTGGTTGAAGCCGGATATCAACCAGAAGTTGCCTATTTCGAATGTATGCACGAAATGAAATTAATTGTTGACTTGTTATATGAAGGTGGACTCGAAGGCATGCGCTATTCCATCTCGGACACAGCACAATGGGGAGATTTCGTATCTGGACCGCGTGTTGTTAACGAAGAGACAAAAGATCGTATGCAAGAAGTTCTAAGCGAAATTCAAACAGGTAAATTTGCAAAAGGATGGATTTTGGAAAACCAAGCAGGACGTCCACAATTTAATGCGATTAATGCTGCTGAAAATAAACATGAAATTGAAACGGTTGGCCGCGAATTGCGTGAATTAATGCCTTTTGTAAAACAGCCAGCTAAATAAATTTAAAGTGAAGAGGTGGGAGTCGGATGTCAAAAATCAAAATTTTTGATACAACGCTGCGAGATGGCGAACAATCACCTGGTGTGAATTTAAATAAGGCGGAAAAGCTTGAAATTGCTAAACAGCTTGAACGCTATGGAGTAGATATATTGGAGGCAGGGTTTCCTGCTTCCTCCAAAGGGGACTTTGAAGCCGTTAAGCTTATTGCTGACACAATTCAAGACACCTCTGTAACTGGTTTAGCAAGAACAAGAAAAGAAGATATAGATATTGCATGGGATGCCTTAAAAGGATCAGCAGAACCTAGACTTCATCTATTTCTTGCAACCTCTCCAATTCATATGGAGTATAAATTAAAAATGACACCTGAAGAAGTGTTGAACACATCTGTCGAAATGGTGAAATATGCTAGACAAAAGTTCCCTCAAGTTGAATGGTCTGCAGAGGATGCGACACGTTCTGACTGGGATTTTCTCGTTCAAATCATTGAGGATGTGATCAATGCGGGTGCAACTGTCATTAATATTCCGGATACGACCGGATACACAACACCAGGAGAGTATGGAAGCTTATTTCAATATTTAAGAGACCATGTATCAAACATTGATAAAGTCAGTCTTTCAAGTCATTGCCATGATGATTTAGGTATGGCTGTTGCAAACTCGATTGCAGCTGTGGAAAATGGGGCAACCCAAGTAGAAGGATCGATCAACGGAATTGGGGAACGGGCAGGAAATGCTTCTTTGGAAGAAGTGGCCGTCGCATTAAAAGTTCGTTCTGATTATTATAAATATTCAACTCGTTTAAAGCTGGAAGAAACGAAGCGGACAAGTGACCTTGTTGCAAAATTAACAGGGATGTATGTTCAAGCAAACAAAGCGATTGTCGGACGAAATGCCTTTGCACATGAATCAGGGATTCATCAGGATGGTATGTTGAAAAACAAACAAACGTATGAAATTATGACGCCGGAAATGGTAGGAATGAATTCCGATAGTTTATTTATGGGTAAACATTCAGGCCGTCACGCATTCGGTGATAAATTGAAAGAGTTCGGTATGGAACTGAATCAGGATGAACTGAAAGAAGCATTTAAACAGTTCAAATTATTAACAGATCGCAAAAAGGAAGTTACGGATGATGATCTTTATACGATTGTAATGGAAATAAAAACAGATACGTCTGCAATAAGCAAATATGAACTGGAATCATTCCAGGTTCAATATGGAACAACGAATATTCCAACAGCTACAGTAGCGCTGAAAAACCCTTCAGGGAAACAAGTGGAAGCAGCTTGTACAGGTCAAGGGAGTGTAGAGGCGCTGTATGAAACATTGGATGAATTAATTGAAGAAGATTTGCATTTAATAGACTATCAGATCAATTCAGTTGGTGGCGGAAAAGACGCACTTGCGGAGTCCCATGTACAACTTAAGATCAATGGTGAGCCGGTAAACGGAAGGGGATCTGCCCAGGACGTGATTGAAGCTTCGGCTAATGCTTTTTTAAATGCGGTCAATCGTTATCTAATTAATCAAAATACAAAATCAAAAAAAGAAGTAGTTAAATAGAAAGTAGGACGTTGTCATGAAAAAGAAGATTGTATTGCTTCCTGGGGACGGGATTGGAAAAGAAATTATGGATTCCGCGCAAGCTGTTTTAGATGCGGTTGCTCAAAAATACAATCATCAATTTGACTATGAGCAACATGTAATTGGCGGGGATGCCATAGATCAGACAGGAGACCCGTTACCGGAAGAAACGCTGAAAGCATGCCAGGCAGCCGATGCAGTGCTGCTTGGGGCTGTAGGCGGACCAAAATGGCAAAGCGTGCCAGCCTCAAAACGACCAGAACAAGGGCTTCTTCGGATTCGAAAAGAACTTGGCTTATTTGCAAACTTACGCCCAATTCAAGGTTTTCCAGCACTCCTCCATGCATCACCCCTGAAAAAGGAAATTGTAGATGGCAGTGATATTCTCTTTGTGCGTGAACTGACGAGCGGTCTCTATTTTGGAAAGCCAAGTGAGCGCAGAGACAATGGGAATGTTGTCGTTGATACACTTTATTATGAAAAAAATGAAATGGAAAGAATAATAGATAAAGGTTTTGAAAGTGCTCAATTGCGTAGAAAGCATTTAACCTCAGTGGATAAAGCTAACGTGCTGGAGTCTAGCAGAATGTGGCGTGAAATTGTAGATGAGAAAGCGAAAGAGTACCCGGATGTCACGGTAGAGCACGTGCTAGTTGATGCGGCTGCTATGAAGCTAATTACTGAACCCAGTCAATTTGATGTTATTGTAACAGAAAACTTATTTGGAGATATTTTAAGTGATGAAGCTTCTGTTTTAACCGGCTCTCTTGGCATGCTTCCATCTGCAAGTATACGTACAGATGGGGTGGGTTTATATGAACCCGTTCATGGATCGGCGCCCGATATTGCAGGTAAGGGAATTGCAAACCCACTTGGTATGATCTTATCTGCTGCTTTAATGTTACAGCATTCGTTTAAGTTGGAAGAAGAAGCTAAAGCGATCGAAAAGGCAGTAAGTGATTGTTTAAATCAAGGGTACCACACATCAGATTTACAAATAAAAGATGGGAAACAAACAGGAACGAAAGAAATTACTGAAATCGTAGTTGAGTACATCCAATAATAAACACCTAGAGAATGGTTAAAGGGGGAGAATATGAATGGGAAAGCCACAGACAATTATTGAAAAAGTATGGAATAAACATATCATTCATGAAGAAGAGGGAAAACCGGATTTAATTTTTATTGATCAGCATCTCATTCATGAAGTGACTTCACCACAGGCATTTGAAGGTTTGCGTTTAAGTAATCGAAAAGTACGCCGCCCGGATTTAACCTTTGCTACGATGGACCATAATGTTCCTACTCGTAATCGTGACCAAGTGAAAGACGCCATTTCTAAAAAGCAAATGGAAACATTGCAAAAGAACTGTGAAGAATTCGGTATTAAACTAGCAGACATGTTTCATCCGGATCAAGGAATTGTCCATGTGATTGGGCCTCAGTTAGGCTTAACACAACCAGGAAAGACCATAGTATGTGGAGACAGTCATACATCAACACATGGTGCTTTCGGGGCAATTGCCTTTGGTATTGGGACGAGTGAAGTCGAACATGTATTTGCAACACAGGCTCTTTGGCAGGAAAAACCAAAAACAATGAAAGTTCATGTTGAAGGAGATTTGGGCCCGGGGGTTACAGCAAAGGATTTAATTTTAGCAATTATAGCTAAATTTGGAGTTAAATTTGGAACAGGTCATATTATGGAATATACAGGTGAGGCGATCCGGAACCTTTCGATGGAAGGTAGAATGACAGTGTGTAATATGTCAATTGAAGCTGGTGCAAGAGCAGGTTTGATTAGTCCGG
>Ga0079226_10000461_pt1 | contig 28290 bp, 24 predicted proteins | sample Poulit2014_FD_76345 | JGI IMG/M metagenome (GOLD analysis project Ga0079226, IMG submission 76345) | Agricultural soil microbial communities from Georgia to study Nitrogen management - Poultry litter 2014 | ecosystem: Environmental > Terrestrial > Soil > Agricultural land | place: USA: Georgia...
AGTTACTTTACCAGATTTTAAAGCACGTGCAGAAACCCAAACTTTTTTAGGTTTTCCGTCTACAAGAATTCTAACTTTTTGAAGGTTAGCATTCCATCTTCTTTTAGAAGAATTTAAAGCGTGAGAACGATTGTTTCCAGTTGAAGCTTTACGACCTGTTACGAAACATTGTTTGCCCATGAAAGTACCTCCTTTAATAAATATAAATACACGTATCTACTACATACTTGAATAATGTACCACATATTATTTTATATGTAAATAAGAAGAAAAAACTTTCTTATTTACATAGATTGTACTTTTGTTAATATTAAATTATGGTATAATTATAAACTGTGGATTAATGTAGAATTTTTCTTAATTTAGATAAATTATATTAATTGTTAGGTTTGAAGTTAATTTAACAACCATAAACTAGGAGGCCCAATTTAAATGACATTAGAAATCACAAACGATTACGGTAGTATAGATATTTCGAACGAAGTAATAGCTTCAGTTGTGGGTAGTAAAGCAGTAGAATGTTATGGAATTGTAGGAATGGCTTCTAGACAACAAGTAAGAGATGGAATTGCTGAAATATTAGGGCATGAAAATTATTCTAAAGGCATTGTTGTAAGAGAAGGCGACGGCGTTATAGACGTTGATATGTATATCATTGTAAGTTATGGTACTAAAATATCAGAAGTCGCAAGTAATGTTCAGTCAACAGTGAAATATACATTAGAGCAAACATTAAAAGTAAAAGTGAATTCAATAAATATATTTGTACAGGGTGTACGAGTCAATAACGGCACTAAGAAGTAGGAGGACAATACGCAATGGTTAGCAAAATTAATGGTAAATTATTTGCCGAAATGATTATACAAGGGGCACAAAATTTATCAAATCATGCAGACTTGGTTGATTCATTAAATGTTTATCCAGTACCTGATGGAGACACAGGGACAAATATGAATTTAACAATGACGTCTGGAAGAGAAGCAGTAGAAGAGAACTTATCACAGCATATTGGTGAATTAGGTAAAACGTATTCAAAAGGTTTGTTAATGGGCGCTAGAGGTAACTCTGGGGTCATATTATCGCAACTATTTAGAGGTTTTAGTAAAAATTTAGAAGCATATGATGAGATCAATGTACAACAATTAGCAGAAAGTTTTAAAGCTGGGGTTGAAACAGCATATAAAGCTATAATGAAACCAGTGGAAGGTACGATTTTAACTGTAGCAAGAGATGCTGCAGATGCTGCTATCCATAAAGCAGAACAAACAGATGATTGTATTGAATTGATGACATATGTCCTAGAGCAAGCAGAAATCTCTCTTGAAAACACACCTAACCTTTTACCAGTGCTCAAAGAAGTAGGCGTAGTGGATAGTGGTGGTAAAGGTTTAGCTATTGTCTATGATGGATTTTTAAAAGCTTTAAAAGGTGAGACAGTCAGTGCCGAATCGGCTAAATTAGATAAAGAATCTTTGGTCAATGAAGAACATGATTTCCACGGAGTCATTAACACTGAAGATATTGTCTATGGCTATTGTACAGAAATGATGGTACGTTTCGGTAAAAATAAAAAAGCGTTTGATGAACAAACTTTCAGAGACGATATGAGTGCTTATGGTGACTCATTGTTAGTCATTAACGATGACGAAATTGTCAAAGTCCATGTACATACTGAAACTCCAGGCCATGTGTTTAATTACGGACAACAATATGGTGAACTCATTAAATTAAAAGTCGAAAATATGCGTGAACAACACCGTGAAGATGTAAAAAAAGAACAAGTAGGGCAAAGTGTCTCTCAAGAAGATGAGACGTCTGAATCAGTAGAAACAGCTGTCATTGCTATTTCAATGGGAGATGGTATATCAGAATTGTTCAAATCTATGGGGGCAACGCACATAATCAGCGGTGGACAAACAATGAATCCATCGACTGAAGATATTGTAAAAGTGATTGAACAATCACAATGTAAACGTGCAATTATTTTACCAAACAATAAAAATATTATGATGGCTAGTGAGCAAGCAGCATAAATTGTAGATGCTGCAGCGATAGTCATTCCAGCTAAATCAATTCCTCAAGGTATCGCAGCGTTGTTTAATTATGATGAATCAGATACGCTTGAAGTTAACAAATCGCGTATGGTTGAGTCTCTTGAAGCAGTGATTTCAGCTTCAGTTACTTATGCAGTAAGAGATACTAAAATTGATGGTGTTGAAATCAAAAAAGATGCGTTTATGGGCTTAGTTGAAGACAAAATTGTTACTAGTGATGTAGATCAACTTGAAACAATTAAAGGTTTACTGTCTGAAATAATCCAAGATGATAGTGAAATTGTGACAATGATTGTAGGGGAAGATACACAAGAAGCTATAACATCAGAAATTGAAATATGGCTTGAAGCAACTTATCCAGAAATTGAATTAGATCAACATGATGGAAAACAACCTGTATACCAATACCTTCTCTCTGTAGAATAATATTTTATTGAATATTTTTAATATGAGGATAGTTTCTATTTTAAGAAACTATCCTTTTTATTGTTTATAATTAAAACAAAAGTAAACATTTTGAATTATATTATACCTTCCACAATAATATTCTATATTAAAAAACAACATTACAACCAGTTTTGGTTTATAATGTCTAATTTACTTGTTATAATAAACTGGATTCATAAAAATGTAAGCGCAACACATTATAAACATTAAAAATAAGAGTGGGGTATAATTATGAAATATAAAACAGTTTTCGATATTATAGGACCTACTATGGTAGGCCCATCTTCATCTCATACTGCTGGTGCAGTAAGAATTGGACTAGTGGCGAAAGACTTATTTAATCAATTACCGAAACAAGCTGATATATATCTTTATGGTTCTTTTATGGAAACATATAAAGGGCATGGTACCGATGTAGCGCTTGTAGGTGGTTTATTAGGTTACGATACAGATGATGACCGTATACAAACGAGTTTAGAAACAGCTGAAGAAGTTGGCATGAAAGTAAATTTTATAGAGATGGCTGAAGAACGATCGCATCCTAATACCGCGATTATTAATATGAGGGATGGCGATAAAGAAATTTCTGTAGAAGGTGTTTCTATAGGTGGCGGTAAAATTGAAGTAGTGGCGATTAATGGGTTTAATATTGCTATTAGTGGGAACTATCCTGCATTACTTGTATTTCACAAAGATACTTTTGGGACAATTGGACGTGTTGCAAACATTTTAGGTGATTCTAGTATTAATGTTGGTAGTATGCAAGTTTCTAGAAAAGAAAAGGGCGACGAAGCATTAATGACATGTGAATTAGATGATGCTGTAACAGATGATATTATAGATAAAATTAAAAACGTCGAAGGTGTAGTGACCGTTTCACTCATGGGAGACGCATAATGGAGGGGATCGCATGTTTAAGAGTGTGAAAGAACTGATAGAAAAATGTGAAACAGAAAATAAAAAAATTCATGAAATTATGCTTGAGCAAGAAATGGAAGTAACAGGCTTATCAGAAGCTGATATATATGCGAGTATGGATAAAAATTTACAAACAATGGAAAATGCGCTTGATGAAGGTTTAGAAGGGGTAACTTCAACAACTGGATTAACTGGTGGGGATGCTGTATTAATTAAAGAATATTTGAAAACAGGTAAGTCATTAGCCGGCAATACATTATTAGATGCAGTAAGTAAAGCAGTTGCTACAAATGAAGTGAACGCAGCAATGGGTAAAATTTGTGCAACGCCTACAGCTGGATCTGCAGGTGTTGTGCCCGGAGTATTATTTGGCTTAAAACCGCGTCTTGAACCTTCACGAAAAGATATGCTGAATTTCTTGCTTACTTCTGGCGCATTTGGTTTTGTAGTAGCAAATAACGCATCAATTTCTGGAGCAGCTGGCGGTTGCCAAGCAGAAGTGGGTTCTGCAGCGGCTATGGCAGCCGGTGCGACAGTTGAACTTGCTGGTGGAACGCCACAACAATCATCTGAAGCCTTTGCAATTTGCTTAAAGAATATGCTAGGTTTAGTATGTGATCCAGTAGCAGGCTTAGTTGAAGTACCTTGCGTGAAGAGAAATGCAGCAGGCGCATCAAATGCGATTGTTTCTGCAGATATGGCTTTAGCAGGTGTAACTTCAAGAATACCGACAGACGAAGTGATTGAAGCAATGTACAAGATTGGTCAAACGATGCCATCTGCATTGCGTGAAACAGGTCGTGGAGGCTTAGCTGGTACACCTACAGGACAGCGTCTAAAACAAGAAATATTTGGTGATTAAAAATGTCAAAAGTCAATTTAATAGATAGTCCGTTTCCTTTATCTAAAATAAAAGGATTAGGACCTAAAAGGTTGTCAGTATTAAATGAATTAAACATTCATACTGTTGAGGATTTAATTTTATATTTACCAACCCGTTACGAAGATAATACAGTAATTGACTTAAATACGGCTGAAGATCAAGCGACAGTGACAGTGGTAGGCGAAGTATATTCGACACCTACTGTCGCTTTTTTTGGTCGTAATAAATCTAAGTTAACAGTACATATCATGGTCAATCATATTGCTGTAAAATGTACTTTCTTCAATCAACCGTATTTAAAAAAGAAAATCGAATTGCATGGTACAGTTACGGTAAAAGGCAAATGGAATAGAAATAAACAAGAAATAAACGGAAGTAGAATGTTTTTCAATCAACAAGAGACAGAAGGTGCTCAGTTTGAGCCCGTCTATCGTATAAAAGAAGGTATCAAACAAAAACCGTTAAGAGACATGATTCGTCAGACATTAAGAGATGTTACAATTCATGAATGGCTAACAGATGATTTGAGAAAAAAATATAAATTAGAGACATTAGAAGATACAATCAAGGCTTTACACTTTGCCACGGATAAAACATCATTACTCAAAGCACGTAGAACTTATGCTTTTACAGAGTTATTTATGTTTGAATTACGTATGCAATGGTTAAACCGATTAGAAAAAACATCGGATGAAGCAATAGAAGTAAATTATGATATTAATTTAGTCAAACATTTTATTGATAGCTTACCATTTGAACTGACTGATGCACAAAAGCACAGTGTAAATGAAATTTTCAGAGATTTAAAAGCTCCAATACGAATGCATCGATTATTACAAGGTGATGTAGGATCTGGTAAAACCGTCGTAGCTGCGATTTGTATGTATGCTTTAAAAACAGCAGGCTTTCAATCGGCATTGATGGTGCCTACTGAAATATTAGCTGAACAGCATGCAGAAAGTTTAGTAGAAATATTTGGCGATAGAATGAACGTTGCATTGCTTACAGGTTCAGTTAAAGGTAAAAAACGTAAATTATTATTAGAACAACTTCAAAATAATGAGGTAGATTGTGTTATTGGCACGCATGCCTTAATACAAGATGACGTAGTATTTGATAATATAGGCTTAGTTATCACAGATGAACAACATCGCTTTGGTGTGAATCAACGTCAACTGTTGAGAGAAAAAGGTGCAATGACGAACGTACTTTTCATGACTGCCACACCTATTCCGAGAACATTGGCAATATCAGTTTTTGGGGAAATGGATGTTTCGTCAATTAAACAATTACCAAAAGGGAGGAAGCCGATAATCACCGCATGGTCTAAACATGAAGCTTATGAAAGTGTCTTAAATCAGATGACTACGGAATTAAAAAAAGGAAGACAAGCATATGTGATTTGTCCACTTATTGAAAGTTCTGAGCATTTAGAAGATGTTCAGAATGTTGTCGCATTATATGAGTCATTACAAGCACATTATGGTACAGAAAAAGTAGGATTATTACATGGGAAACTACATTCAGAAGAAAAAGATGCTGTCATGCAGCAATTTAGTGATCATGAAATAGATGTGTTAGTATCAACTACAGTTGTTGAAGTGGGGGTTAACGTACCAAACGCAACCTTTATGATGATTTATGATGCAGACCGCTTCGGTTTATCAACATTACATCAGTTAAGAGGACGTGTAGGTAGGAGTGAACACCAAAGTTATTGTGTGTTAATTGCTTCACCTAAAACAGAAACGGGTATTGAGCGAATGAATATTATGACACAGACAACAGACGGTTTTGAATTAAGTGAAAGAGATTTAGAAATGAGAGGACCAGGAGATTTTTTTGGTGTAAAACAAAGTGGATTACCAGACTTCCTAGTTGCAAATGTAGTTGAAGATTACAAAATGTTAGAAGTGGCAAGAGATGAAGCGGCTGAATTGATTCAATCAGGTATATTTTTCGAGCCTCAATATCAAATGTTGCGCACATTTATTGAAGAAAATTTACTATATATGAGCTTTGATTAATATAAAAGTTATATAAAAATGGACGCCATATATTAAAGAATAATAGTTAGTAAAAACCGAGACCATATTTATATGATCTCGGTTTTTAATATATCAATAATGATTTGATTTTCAATCCATTTTATTGAACGCCTACGTCTTTCCATGCTTTTTTAATTGCTTTTGAAGCGTCACTATTTTTACCATAAAGATGGTCAGCAGCTTCTTTTAACGCTGCTTTAGCGTCAGAAAATTGAGCGTTTGGAGTCAAGTATTGTGTCAGTGCTAAATAATAAATTTGTTCAGCTTTTTCTTTACCTATCGAATTAATTGTTAGATAGGCAGCTTTGTTAGGAATACCACTGTTTGTATGAACGCCACCACTATCCTGAGTTCCTTGTAGATAATGATCCATATGGGCAGGTTGGTTATATTGTTCTGGGTCTTTTAAGCTTCTTAGTGCATCTCCTTCTTTATTCGGTGTATATACATCTTCGCCTAATAACCAATCATCTGAATCTATAAAATAACCGAACACATCAGAGAAAGATTCGTTTAAAGCGCCAGACTGATGACTGTATTCTAAACCAGCAGTTCGTTCTGTAACTGCGTGCGTTAACTCATGTGCCACAATATCTTTAGCGCCTGATAATGCATTAAATGTTTGGCCGTCTCCATCGCCATAAATCATGTATTGGCCTGTCCAAGCTGCATTATTAAAACTTTTATCGTAATGAACAACTGAGTCAATATCGCCACCATTATTATCATAACTATTTCTATCATGTTTATTTAAGAAGTAATTATAAACTTCTTTTGCATAATAATGTGCATCAACGCCAGCGCGGTGTTCTTCTTTATTAAAATTACTAGTATCATTTATAATAGGTGTATACGCATTCGTTGTCTCATTTGCAGTTCTAGTTTCTATTACTGCATTTTGTGAATTATCGAGTAAAGAATATGTATCATTTGATTTTGTTATGTTTAATGGTTGTTTTATATCACCGTTTACGCCTGTACCTGAGCCTTCGATTGTGGCTTTCTTCAGGACGTTTTGTTTCTGTAATACTTCTCCTGTAGTAGCGTCAATTTGGATTTTCCAGTGAGCTGGTTTTGGAGAAATATAATTAAGCTCGATATTATACATAAGTCTTTTTTTGTCTACGTTAACATCAAGGTTATTTTTACTTACAACTGGATAACTTTTTATATTTTTAACTTCATTTTTCGATTTTCCAATAGCTTCAAATGCCATATTTTCAGCATTTGCAGTAGATAATTTTGTTTCATTTTCTGCCTTAATATTGGGCTTATCAACACTACCGTTTATAAGTGTTACTTTTCCTTTTTTATTGACATGTACTTTAATCGTTGAGCCTTCAGCTGTAATATTATTTATCTTAGGTTTCAACTCATAATGAGTAACACCTGTTTTGTCTTTTTGCTTGTCTATTACACTATATTGTTTATAAGCAGATTTATTAATTGTTTCTTTTTTTTCTTTTGATGACTGATTTACAAGGGATTGAGCGTTATTTTGTAAAAATTGTTCGACATCTGCGTTATCATTTATTATAGGAATATTGGATGATTCTAGGCTTTCGGGTTTGATACTATTACTTTCTTGTGCATTAGCATAGCTGGTAGTGAAGGCTAATAATGAACATGACAGTAATGTAGTAGATAATATTTTCTTCATTAAATCCTCCTAAGTAAAATATCCATAAAATGGTATCATTTCAAAAAGTAAATATAAACTTTATTTAAAACACCTCAAATTATACATTTCAAATTTATTTTATTCAACGTCCTAATTAATATTAATGTAAATTCAATATTTATTACACTGGTTTTAGCGAATGAATAGGTTAATAAATGTGTAGAAATGTTGTTATACTTGAGTTCCGGTACGAAAAAACATATGTTTAATTATGTTTTTTGTTGAGCTTATGAATTAGAAAGTGTTATGATATGTTAGGAATGTTTAAGACTTGGTACTAAAAATTAAAGGGGTAGAAGACAATGAAATTAAAAAAAGAAGCACGGCGTGAAGCAATTAAAAAAGAAATAGAAAAAAACCCCTTTATTACAGATTTAGATTTAAGTATACTTTTTTCAGTGAGTATCCAAACAATTAGGTTAGATCGTACACACTTAAATATTCCAGAATTAAGAAAGCGAATTAAATCCGTAGCAAGAAAAAATTATGAAAATATTCGTTCCATAGATGGTAGTGAAATTATAGGTGATGTTATTAATGTGCAACCAGACCAATTAGCTACATCAATTATCGATATTGATGAGGATTCAGTGTTTACTAGAAATAAAATTGCTAGGGGTCATGTACTTTTTGCACAAGCTAACTCACTATGCGTAGCACTTATACATAAACCTGTTGTATTAACACAGGAAAGTAATGTAGCATTTTTAAAAACAGTAAAATTAAATGATACAGTACGTGCTGAGGCACAAGCTATTGAAATTACAAGTAAGTATTATATGATAAAAGTAAATTCATATGTTAAAGACAATTTAGTATTTAAAGGTACATTTAAAATGTATTATACAAGTGAGGATGAACAACATGGTTAAAATAGCGATTGATATGATGGGTGGAGATGATGCACCTGGAATCGTTTTGGAAGCTGTTGAAAAGGCTGTTAATGACTTTAAAGATTTGGAAATCATTTTGTTTGGAGATCAAACTAAGTGTAAACTCAACCATAGTCGTATAGAAGTACGTCATTGTACAGAAGAAATTACTATGGAAGACGAACCTGTAAGAGCGATTAAACGTAAGAAAGATAGTTCAATGGTTCGCATGGCTGATGCAGTCAAAGCTGGCGAGGCAGATGGTTGTGTATCTGCCGGAAACACAGGCGCATTGATGTCCGTAGGGTTGTTCATAGTTGGACGAATCAAAGGTGTAGAGCGCCCAGCTTTAGTGCTCACTATACCGACAGTATCTGGTAAAGGCTTTGTATTTATGGATGTAGGTGCTAACGCAGATGCCAAGCCTGAACACCTTTTACAATACGCACAACTTGGTAATATTTATGCCCAAAAAATTAGAGGCATAGAAAGTCCATCAGTAGGTTTGTTAAATATTGGTACTGAAGCAGCAAAAGGCAATACGTTAACTAAGAAAGCATTTAATTTAATGAATGAACAAAAAGTATTCAACTTTACAGGAAACGTTGAAGCGAAAGGGCTCATGGATGACGCTGCTGATGTAGTAGTCACAGATGGATATACTGGTAATATGATTCTTAAAAACTTAGAGGGCGTAGCTAAAGCAATGGGCAAAATGCTTAAATCAACGCTTTTAAGCAGTTTTAAAAATAAAATTGCCGCCTTCGTGTTGCGTAAAGACCTAAATGGCTTAATGACAAAAATGGATTATGCAGAATATGGTGGTTCGGTATTACTCGGATTGAATGGTGTAGTAGTAAAAGCACACGGTAGTTCTAACGCAAAAGCTTTTTATTCAGCAATACGTCAAGCTAAGATAGCTGGAGAACAAAATATTGTCGAAACAATGAGAGAAACGGTGGGTAAAGAAAATGACTAAAACAGCAATTATCTTTCCAGGACAAGGGTCACAAAAAGTTGGCATGGCAAATGATTTATTTAAGCAAGATGATGCAGCAACTGCAATTCTTAATCAAGCACAAGCTCAAATGGATTTTGATATATTAGAAACAATGTTTTCAGACGAAGATGGTAAGTTAGGTCAAACTGAAAATACACAACCAGCTCTACTAACACATAGCTCAGCTTTATTACAAGCACTTAATAATCTAGATGCTAACTATACTATGGGTCACAGTTTAGGAGAATATGTAAGTTTAGTGGCTAGCGGTGTATTAAAGTTTGATGATGCAGTGCAAATTGTACGTAAACGTGGACAATTAATGACTGCAGCATTTCCTGACGGTGTCGGAAGTATGGCGGCAGTATTAGGATTAGACTTTGAAGACGTAAAGGCATTATGTGAAAAGTTATCAACAGAAGAAGAAATCATTGAACCGGCAAATATCAATTCACCAGGACAAATTGTTGTTTCAGGACATAAGACGTTAATAGATCAATTAGTTGCAGAAGGTAAATCATTAGGAGCAAAGCGTGTTTTACCGCTTAATGTTTCAGGACCATTTCATTCTTCAATGATGCAAATAATTAAAGATGACTTTGCAGAATATATTGAACAGTTTGAGTGGCAAGATGCACAGTTTCCTGTAGTTCAAAATGTGCATGCAAAAGGTGAAACAGATGCAAATGTGATTAAAGAAAACATGATTAAACAATTGTACTCACCAGTACAATTTATTGATTCAACACAATGGTTAATTGACCAAGGTGTTGAGCACTTTATCGAAATTGGCCCTGGTAAAGTACTTGCTGGGTTGATTAAAAAGATAAATAGAGATGTAAAAATAACTTCAATTCAAACATTAGAAGATGTGAAAGCGTGGAATGAAAATGACTAAAACTGCATTAGTAACTGGTGCTTCAAGAGGTATTGGACGCAGTATAGCGATTCAATTAGCAGAAGAAGGATATAACGTAGTAGTGAATTTTGCTGGAAATAAAGATAAAGCAGATGCTGTTGTGGAAGAAATCAAAGCAAAAGGCGTAGAAAGCTTTGCTGTTCAAGCAAACGTAGCAAAAGGCGACGAAGTAAAAGCAATGATTAAAGAGGTTGTTAGCCAATTTGGTTCTGTAGATGTACTTGTCAATAACGCTGGTATCACACGTGATAATTTACTCATGCGTATGAAAGAACAAGAGTGGGATGACGTTATTGATACAAACTTAAAAGGTGTCTTCAATTGTATCCAAAAAGTAACACCACAAATGTTAAGACAAAAGAGTGGATCAATTATTAATTTATCTAGCGTAGTTGGTGCAGTTGGTAACCCAGGTCAAGCAAACTATGTTGCTACCAAAGCTGGTGTTATTGGGTTAACTAAATCATCAGCGCGTGAATTAGCTTCAAGAAATATTACAGTGAACGCAGTTGCGCCTGGATTTATTGTTTCTGATATGACTGATGCTTTAAGTGATGAACTTAAAGCGCAAATGTTAGAACAAATTCCTTTAGCAAAATTTGGAGAGGATACAGATATCTCTCATACTGTAGCATTCTTAGCTTCAGATAAAGCTAAATATATTACTGGGCAAACAATACACGTTAATGGTGGCATGTACATGTAAATAGTATGAATGTATTTTATTGTGTAAGTTACAGTAATATTTGTTTATTCATAACTATCAATTGAAATACTACTTGTATTTCAATTGATAAAATGGGAAAATAAAAAAGTCTGTAAGTAGATATTTTAAAGGAGGTGAATCGACGTGGAAAACTTCGACAAAGTAAAAGATATTATTGTTGACCGTTTAGGTGTTGACGCTGAAAAAGTAACTAAAGATGCATCTTTCAAAGATGATTTAGGCGCTGACTCACTTGATATTGCTGAATTAGTTATGGAATTAGAAGACGAGTTTGGTACTGAAATTCCTGATGAAGAAGCTGAGAAAATCAACACTGTTGGTGACGCAGTTAACTTTATTAACAGCATTGAAAAATAATAAACATATATCTGAGTCGTTGAGATGACGGCTCAGATTTTTTATTGTGTTCATTTAATTTTATTGCGCATCGCACTTTAAAACTTATTCATTAAAAGGCATATCTAAAATTTTCATTAAACATGAGAATAGTCAATACAGTGTACAGTTTTCTCTTTAGTTTTATATAATTTTCACGTAAAATATAAGAGTATGAGTAGTTTAGCGTTAAATCTGAGGAGGAAATAGGTTGACCAATTATAAAAAAATAGAAAAGGTTAAAGAATTTGAAAAAAAGTTTGCTCAGAAGATGCAAGAGTTAGATTTAAGTTATAATAAAATCGATTTATACCAACAAGCATTTTCGCATTCTAGTTTTATTAATGATTTTAATATGGATCGTTTAGAACATAATGAGCGATTAGAATTTTTAGGAGATGCGGTATTAGAATTGACGGTTTCACGTTATTTATTTGATAAATATCCAGAATTGCCTGAGGGTAATTTAACAAAATTACGTGCAACAATTGTTTGTGAACCTTCACTTGTAATATTTGCGAATAAAATTCACATTAATGAACTTATATTGTTAGGTAAAGGTGAAGAAAAGACAGGTGGAAGAACAAGACCTTCTCTTGTTTCAGATGCATTTGAAGCGTTTGTAGGTGCACTGTACCTAGATCAAGGCCTAGAGTCTGTATGGCAATTTGCTGAACAAATTATTTTTCCATACGTTGAAGATGATGAACTTGAAGGTGTTGTAGACTTTAAAACTCAGTTTCAAGAATTTGTGCATAGACAAAATAAAGGCGATGTAACTTATCGTTTAATAAATGAAGAGGGTCCTGCACACCATCGTTTATTTACCTCGGAAGTTATTTTAGAAGATACTGCTGTGGCTCAAGGTAAAGGCAAAACTAAAAAAGAATCCGAGCAAAAAGCGGCAGAGAGTGCATATAAATTAATGAAAAACAAAGTTAAATAACTTTGATATGGTACTATATGTTATGAAATAAAGCATGTATTTTAAACACCTTTGCAATAGTAATATATAGTTAATTAAGGAATACATTAGTCTTAAGACTAATGCATAAGTATTTCTAAACTGTAGCACAGTAAGAAACACTTTAAAGGAGAATAGCATGGTATATTTGAAATCTATAGATGCCTTTGGATTTAAATCGTTTGCAGAACACACAAATGTACAATTTGATGAAGGTGTAACAGCAATCGTAGGGCCAAATGGTAGTGGGAAAAGTAACATCACAGATGCAATAAAATGGGTATTAGGTGAACAATCAGCTAAATCACTACGTGGTGCTAAAATGGAAGACATCATCTTTTCAGGTGCGGAACATCGAAAAGCCCAAAATTATGCAGAAGTTAAATTAAAATTAGATAATAGCTTAGGTAAATTACAATTAGATGCAACAGAAGTTATTGTAACACGCAGGCTCTATCGCAGCGGAGAAAGTGAATATTATCTTAATAATGACCGTGCGAGACTTAAAGATATAATTGATTTATTCTTAGATTCAGGTTTAGGTAAAGAAGCATTTAGTATTATTTCGCAAGGTAGAGTAGATGAAATTCTTAACGCAAAGCCTATAGATAGAAGACAAATATTAGAAGAATCTGCTGGTGTTTTAAAATATAAAAAACGTAAAGCTACTTCACTTCAAAAGCTAAATCAAACAGAAGATAATCTTTCGAGAGTGCAAGATATACTCTATGACTTGGAAGGGCGCGTTGAACCATTAAGAGAAGAAGCGGCCATCGCAAAAGAATATAAGCATCTTTCTAAAGAAATGGAAAAAAGCGATGTGCTTGTCACTGTTCATGATATTGGGCAATATAGCCAAAATATTCATGAGCTTGACGAAAATTTAAACTATTTAAAAAGTCAACAGGCTACAAAAGATGCTGAAAAAGTACAACACACCCAATCACTCAACAAATATAAGTCTGAAAGGCAACAACTTGACGAACGCATAGAATCATTGAATTTTCAACTTGTTAAAGCAACAGAAGAAGTTGAAAAATATGCGGGGCAACTTAACGTTTTAGAAGAACGAAAGAAAAATCAATCTCAAACGAATGCCCGTTTTGAAGAAGAACAAGAAAGCCTTAAGATACAAGAAGAGACGCTAAAGAATGAAAAAAGAGAAGCCCAATCACAAATTGATAAATTAAAAATACAACAAAAAGACTTAAATGATAAAATCCAATATTTTGAATCACAGCTTTACGTTAGTGATGAACAGCATGATGAAAAATTAGAAGCGATTAAAGATGAATATTACCAACTTATGTCTGAACAATCAGATGTAAATAATGAGATTCGCTTTTTAGAACACACGATACAAGAGAATGAATCAAAGCAGTCTCGTTTAGATAGTCGTTTACTAGAAGCTTTTGAACAATTGAAGCAAATTCAAAGCGAAATCAACGAAGCCGAAAAACAAAGTGTAGCGGCAACTAAATCATTGAAAAAGTCTGAACAACAACTTAATGAGTATGAAAAGAAATTAACACAACTTAAACAACAACAATCGGAATATGAAGAAAAGTTACACCAGGCATATCGATTTAACGATAAGTTAAAATCACGTATTGATAGTTTAGCAACGCAACAAGAAGAATATAGTTATTTCTTCAATGGGGTAAAACACATCTTAAAAGCAAAAAATAATAAACTTTCAGGTATTAGAGGAGCGGTAGCTGAAGTTATTCAAGTACCGTCTAATTTAACAAAAGCAATTGAAACGGCGCTAGGTGCTTCTTTACAGCATGTTATTGTAGATTCAGAAAAAGACGGTAGACAAGCCATTCAATATTTAAAACAAAACGGATTAGGGAGAGCCACATTTTTACCTCTCAATGTGATTCAACCACGCCAAATTAGCAATGAAATTATGAAAACTGCTAAGAATGCTAATGGGTTTATTAACATAGCTTCACAAGCAATCCACGTTGATACAGACTATCAAAATGTAGTTGAAAATTTACTTGGTAATACTATTGTTGTTGATGAGCTGAAAAATGCTAACGAGCTAGCACGTAAAATTCGGTACCGTATACGGATAGTGACGTTAGAAGGTGACATCGTCAATCCTGGTGGTTCGATGACAGGCGGTGGCGACCGAAAATCTAAAAGTATCTTAGCGCAAAAAGATGAATTAACTAAAATGCGTGCGCAATTACAAGATTATCAACAACAAACTATCGCATTCGAAAAAGAGTTTCAAAATATTAAAAAAGAGTCAGATCAAGTGAGTGAAAAATACTTTGAAACAAGTCAGAGTTATAATACGATTAAGCAAACGGCACACGATTATGAACTTGAACTAGACAGATTGCGTAAAAGTGAAGCACATCTAAAAGATGAACATGAAGAGTTTGAGTTTGAAAAAAATGACGGTTATCAAAGTGAAACAAGTAAAAAAACACTTGATGATAAAAAACAAAGATTAACTGAAATCCAATCACAATTGCAACAATTGGAAAAGGATATTAATCTTTATACAAAACTCTCCAAAGAAGGCAAAGAAAGTACAACGCAAATACAACAACAATTACACCAAAAACAATCTGACTTAGCTGTTGTTAAAGAACGTTTAGCTACACAAAAACAAACTGAGTCAAAAATTACAAAACAACTTGATGATATTGTGATGCAACAACAAAAATTAGAAAACCAGATTAAATTATTTAATTCAGATGAAATGACAGGTGAAAAAGCTTTCAAAAATATACAACAAAATATGGAAGGCAGTAAAGTAGAAAAAACAAAACTGTCTGAAAATATAGAAGAGGTTAAATCGCGCAGACTCGAATTGAATGATACAATTGAAGTAACAGACCAACAACTTCAAGAAGCTAACCAAGATATTTTATCAATAGAAAATCGTTATCAGGATATTAAGTCTGAACAGTCTCGTTTAGATGTGTTAATCAATTATGCGATTGACCATTTAAGTGAAAATTACCACCTAACATACGAACGTGCAAGCGAATTATATGAGTTAGATGAAGATATAGAAGTACTTCGAAAAAAAGTGAAATTAACAAAGATGTCTATAGAAGAATTAGGACCAGTTAATTTAAATGCAATTGAACAATTTGAGGAAATCAATACGCGTTTTAGATTTTTAGATGAACAGCGTGCCGACTTGAGAGCTGCAAAAAATACATTAGAACAACTTATTGAAGAGATGGATCAGGAAGTGAAAGACAGATTTAAAGAAACGTTTCATGCTGTTCAAGGTCATTTTGCTAACGTTTTTAAATCATTATTTGGCGGGGGACAAGCAGAATTACGTTTAACTGAAGATGACTATTTATCTGCAGGTGTTGATATTATTGTGCAACCACCAGGTAAGAAATTGCAACATCTCTCATTATTAAGTGGTGGGGAACGGGCTTTAAGTGCCATAGCATTATTATTTGCGATTTTAAAAGTTAGATCAGCTCCTTTTGTTATATTAGACGAAGTTGAAGCAGCACTAGATGAGGCTAACGTCATACGTTATGCACAATATTTGAAAGATTTATCGAACCAAACTCAGTTTATTGTGATTACACACCGCAAAGGTACAATGGAATATTCAGATCGTTTATATGGTGTGACGATGCAAGAATCTGGAGTATCAAAATTAGTCAGTGTTAATTTAAACACGATTGATGAAGTGATGAAGGAGGAATAAGCATGAGCTTTTTCAAACGATTAAAAGATAAATTTACAGCCCCTACAGACGAACAACAACAAATTGAAGATAAAGAACAGCAAGAAATAGATCAGACCGGGGAAGAAACACAAAGTACAGATTCACAAAATAATGATAAACCGGCGAAAAAAGTAAAAAAATTAAAAGAAGCAGACTTTGATGATGATGGGTTAATATCAATTGAAGACTTTGAAGAAATTGAAGCACAACAACTCGGTGCTAAATTTAGAGCTGGTTTAGAAAAATCACGTGAGAACTTCCAAGCACAGTTAAATAATTTAATTGCTCGTTATCGTAAAGTAGATGAAGATTTCTTCGAAGCATTAGAAGAAATGTTAATAACTGCAGATGTTGGATTTAATACGGTCATGGACCTTGTTGAAGAATTACGCACAGAAGCACAACGTCGTAATATAACAGAAACAGAAGATTTACGAGAAGTTATTGTTGAGAAAATTGTTGAAATTTATCACCAAGAAGATGACAACTCCGAAGCTATGAATATAGAAAATGAAGGATTAAATGTAATTCTTATGGTTGGGGTGAATGGTGTAGGTAAGACAACAACAATAGGTAAATTAGCACATCGTTATCAAGCTGAAGGTAAAAAGGTTATGTTAGCTGCAGGCGATACTTTTAGAGCAGGCGCTATTGAGCAACTTAAAGTATGGGGCGATCGTGTCGGTGTAGAAGTGATGAGCCAAAGTGAAGGCTCTGATCCTGCTGCAGTTATGTATGATGCAATTAACGCCGCTAAAAATAAAGAAGTAGACATTTTAATCTGTGATACTGCAGGTCGATTACAAAACAAATCTAATTTAATGAATGAGTTAGAAAAAGTTAAACGTGTGATTGGCCGTGCTATTCCAGAAGCACCACATGAAGTATTACTTTGTCTAGATGCCACAACAGGTCAAAATGCATTGTCACAAGCCAAATCATTCAAAGAAGTTACAAACGTTACAGGTATTGTATTAACTAAGCTAGATGGTACTGCAAAAGGTGGTATCGTATTAGCAATTCGTAATGAGCTACATATTCCTGTTAAATATGTAGGTTTAGGTGAAAAATTAGATGATCTACAGCCGTTTAATCCTGAAAGTTATGTTTATGGTTTGTTTGCAGACATGATTGAAGAAAATGTAGATAAAGTATCTGATGACGAACAAGAACAAGAAGAAATTGAAGGTAATTCAGATGAGTCAAAATGATTTAATCAAAACAATTCGAATGAATTATCTGTTTGATTTTTACCAATCTTTACTGACAAAAAAACAAAGAAACTATTTAGAATTATTCTATTTACAAGATTATTCTTTAAGTGAGATTGCTGATACGTTTGATGTGAGTCGTCAAGCAGTGTATGATAATATAAGAAGAACTGGCGATTTAGTGGAAGATTATGAAGAGAAATTAGGTTTGTATCGAAATTTTGAACGGAGACAAAACTTATACGAACACATAAAAGAGCATATAAATAATCCAGAAAAAATAGAAACATACATTCAAGCGCTTGAAGATTTAGAATAAATAAAAAAGATATATAAAGGGAGGGTATTTGATATGGCATTTGAAGGATTATCCGATCGTCTACAAGGAACGATGCAAAAAATCCGAGGCAAAGGTAAAGTTACAGAAGCTGATATTAAATTGATGATGCGTGAAGTAAGACTTGCATTATTAGAAGCCGATGTTAACTTCAAAGTTGTAAAAGAATTTGTCAAAACTGTATCAGATAGAGCTTTAGGTTCAGACGTTATGAAATCATTAACACCTGGACAACAAGTCATTAAAATTGTACAAGAAGAACTTACCCAACTTATGGGAGGGGAAAACGCTACAATTAAAATGGCTAATAAACCACCAACTGTAGTTATGATGGTTGGTTTACAAGGTGCCGGTAAAACAACGACTGCTGGTAAATTAGCTCTATTAATGCGCAAGAAATATAATAAAAAACCAATGCTTGTAGCTGCTGATATCTATCGTCCTGCAGCTATTGACCAATTGCAAACAGTTGGTAAACAAATTGATATTCCAGTTTACAGTGAAGGCGACCAAGTGAAGCCGCAACAAATTGTTGAAAACGCGATAAATCATGCAAAAGAGGAACACTTGGACTTCGTTATCATTGATACTGCAGGCCGTTTACATGTTGATGAAGCATTAATGCAAGAACTAAGCGATGTCAAAGAAATTACAAAACCTGATGAAATTATGCTTGTGGTTGATGCAATGACGGGTCAAGATGCTGTGAATGTCGCCCAATCTTTTGATTCGCAACTAGAAGTATCTGGTGTAACATTAACGAAATTAGATGGCGATACACGTGGTGGTGCTGCACTTTCAATCAGATCAGTAACACAAAAGCCAATTAAATTTGTAGGTATGAGTGAGAAGTTAGATGGATTAGAAGCGTTTCATCCTGAACGGATGGCATCTCGTATATTAGGTATGGGGGATGTGTTAAGTTTAATTGAAAAAGCTCAAACGGACGTAGATGAAGATAAAGCGAAAGACTTAGAAAAGAAAATGCGCACATCTTCGTTCACGCTAGAAGACTTTTTAGAACAACTAGACCAAGTTAAAAGTCTAGGCCCTCTAGATGATATTATGAAAATGATTCCAGGTATGAACAAAATGAAAGGCATTGAAAATTTGAATATGAATGATAAGCAGATTGATCACATTAAAGCTATCATTCAATCAATGACACCAAGTGAACGTAATAAGCCAGAAACTTTAAATGTTTCTCGCAAAAAACGTATTGCTAAAGGGTCTGGACGTTCAGTTCAAGAAATCAATAGATTAATGAAACAATTCAACGATATGAAGAAAATGATGAAACAATTTTCTGGCGGTGGCAAAGGCAAAAAAGGTAAACGTAAACAAATGGAAAATATGATGAACGGTATGAACTTACCTTTCTAACACCATAAAAATCAAATTATGAAATTAAAAGACCAGAACAGCAATTGAGAATAACTTGTTGTTCTGGTCTTTTGTGTTTGTCTTTTATTTTAGACCAATCATATTTTACAATTTTAAAAACTTATAACTCTAAACCTAAATTTTCCCGCAAAGTATGTCCTTCATACATGGTTCTGAATAAATTTCTTCTTTGTAATTCCGGTACAATGAATTCTACAAAGTCTTCCAAGCTGTCAGGAAAAACAGGAGGCATAAGGTTGAAGCCGTCAGCCACGCCACTAAGTAACCAATGTTCCATCTCGTCAACAATATCTTTTGGCGTTCCTATTAAAGTAAAATGGCCACCGCCCGCATTTAAATAACCGAGTAGCTCACGTACAGTAGGATTTGTGTCACGAATGATTTCTAATATTGTCTCATAACGTCCGATAGGTCCTGTAAATGATTGGACAGGTGGCAATGGAGGTACTGGCTGGTCTAATTCCCAATTTTCACAATCTTGTTGGACAAAGAAACTTAATTGTTTTAAAGCAGTATTTATTGGTAATGCTTTATCTAATCTTGATTTTTTAGCGTAAGCATCTTCATAACTTTCACCAACATAAGTGACTAATCCAGGGAAAATCTTGATAGAACCACTTTGTTTGGGAGACTGTTGTAGTTGGTGGTCTATTTTCTCTCTAAAAGCTTTCGCTTGATTAAAGTTCCAAGATACAGAATATACTGCATCGGCATATTGTGTTGCTAAAGCAACGCCTTCTGGAGATGCTCCAGCTTGCATAGCTACTGGTCGACCTTGCGGGCTACTTGGCGTAGTAGAAGGGCCTTGAACTTTAAAATGATGTCCATCGTATTTGATAGGATGAATTTGACGATTGTTAATAATCCTATAATTGGATCGTTGAGGCGAAAAGCTTTCGTGATGCCATGAAGTAAACAATTGATTCATCACTTCGGCAAATTCATGTGCAATATCATAACGGTCTGTGTGATTGGGTAACGATGACATATTGTGATTTAAAGCTTCTTGATCTGTCATAGAAGTAACGAGATTCCATCCTACACGCCCCTGTGATACATGATCTAAACTTAATAGTTGTCGTGATGCGGTAAAAGGATTTGAGAACGTACTTGAAATAGTTGAAACAAGTCCTATATTTTTTGTAACTTGAGCAATTGCAGTCAAATTAACGATAGGGTCAAACCAAAAAGCTGGCATGTCACTTGATGATTTTGCAGGGAATGATTGGTTATCTGCAAAAAACACTGCATCAAATAGACCTTTTTCGGCAATTTGTGTTAATTCTTGATAATAAGTAATATCTCCTACACGTTCTACACTAGAGTCTGGCATTAACCAAGCGGCTTGGTGATGGCCACATGCGCATAATAAGACGCCAATATTAAGTTGTTTATTATTACTTTGAGACATGATAAGCATCCTTTCTTTTATATTGTTAATTCATCGTTAACCCGCCATCAACTGTGAAATTTTGTCCTGTGATGCCGTTAGCTTGTTCGGAAGCTAAGTATGTCACCATATTTGCAAGGTCTTGTGGTGATGTTACACGCTTAATTGGCGTTGTTTTTGCAATCATATCAAATACTTCATTGGTTGTTGCAGCACTAGCATCAGTAGTCTTTAGCAAGCCTCCTGACACCACGTTGGCTTTTATACCGAATTGTCCAAGTTCTGCAGCTATATTACGTGTAAAGCCAATTAAAGCTGCTTTAGCTGTCGTATATTCATGATACGGAACCACTGGATTTTGATATAAGTTAGTGCCGATTGAAATGATATGACCTTGTTTTTTTTCTAAAAAATGCGGCATAACGCTTTGTACTACATTAAAGGCGCTTTTTAACGTGCCGTCTATTTGTTGTTGATAATCAGTCCAAGTTAAATCAGTAAACGACTTCTGTTTATCAGGATTGAATTCAAATCCTACCAGCGCGTTATTTACTACCACATCAATATGTCCGAAATATTTTATCGCTTTCTTCATGAGGTTGTCGACTTCTGTTCTATTTGTCACATCAGCTTGTATAGCTATTGCAGAATCTGATCCAATTTCATTTACTATTTGTTCTGCTAATGTTTTATTTTTATAATAATTGATGATAATATTATAGCCTTGTTGTGCTAATGTTTTAGCAATAGTGGCACCTAAGCCTCTGCTACTTCCAGTAATTAAAACGGTACGTTTCATAATAATCCACTCCTTAATAATTTATAAAAAAATACACAACCTTCACTGCAGGAAAGTTGTGTATCAGAAATGATAATATATTAATAAATGACCTAGTGGTCCATAAATATATGGCATAAAATTTATCACACTTTCCTCCGCTAGTTTTATCTAGGTCAGGTTCAAAGGGTTTGAGTAATACTCATCTCAGTAAAAAACACCCCTAGTGCATGTATTTATTTAATTTAGTTTCAATGTATAGCTTTTAAATATTAATGTCAAGAATTCGCAAATCAACTGTATTGATATATAAATGTATAAAGTGGTTAAGAGCTGAAACAATAAATCATAAAGAAAATTAAAATGGTAAAGAATAAACTCTTTACAAACATAAAGAGAACTGGTATCATTATTTCTTGTAGAAAATAAAAATTAACTAATCTAAAGGAGAGAATATAAATGGCAGTTAAATTACGTTTAACACGTTTAGGTTCAAAAAGAAATCCATTCTATCGTATCGTAGCAGCTGATGCTCGTGCACCACGTGACGGTCGTAATATCGAACAAATCGGTACTTACAACCCAAACAATGTGAAAGCACCAGAAGTTAAAATTGATGAAGAATTAGCACTTAAATGGTTAAAAGACGGTGCTAAACCAACAGATACAGTTCACAATATCTTATCAAGAGAAGGTATTTTGAAAAAATTTGATGAACAAAAATAAGTTGCAAACTTATTAAACAAATATTTAATTTGCAAGAGTACCTTAATTGGTACTCTTTTTTATTTTAGAAAATTTGTTATAAAATATAATGAAAGTAAAAAGTTGTAGAGAACTATGAATGACTATGTTAGATTGATACATGTTATAATAACTAAATAATATAAAAATTAATACGACATTATTAAGAGATATACTATCGGAGGCACATATATGAAAGTTGAAGTTGGAAAAATTGTAAACACGCATGGTATTAAAGGTGAAGTGAAAGTTAAATCGAACTCAGATTTCACAGAGACACGCTTCCAGACAGGAGAAATTGTTGAAATTGCTCGTAAAGATAAAGAAGCGATTGAATTAAAAATTGCTTCGCATCGCATGCATAAAGGGCTTCACATGCTCACATTTGAAGGTATAAATAATATCAATGATATTGAATATTTAAAGGGTGAAACACTATTACAAGAACGTGATCATGAAGAAATAGAACTTGGAGAACATGAATTTTATTATTCAGATATCATTGGTTGTACTGTATTTGATGGAGATACACCAATAGGGCGAGTTACTGAAATATTTGAAACTGGAGCAAACGATGTATGGGTTGTTAAAGGTGACAAAGAATATCTTATTCCATATATTGCAGATGTAGTCAAAGAAGTTAATGTAGATGGTAGATGGATACAAATCACACCTATGGAAGGATTATTAGATTAATGAGAATCGATTATTTAACATTATTCCCTGAAATGTTTGAAGGGGTATTAAATCAATCTATTTTAAAACGTGCCCAAGAAAAAGGTAAATTACAAGTCAATACAGTAGATTTTAGACATTTTTCTGAAAATAAACATAATCAAGTGGATGACTACCCATTTGGTGGCGGGCAAGGGATGGTTTTAAAACCGGAGCCTGTATTCAATGCAATGGAAAGTATAGAACGAACAGAAGACACGAGAGTTATTTTAATGTGCCCTCAAGGACGCCCATTCACTCAAGAAATTGCTAATGAACTTAGTCATTCAGAACATGTAGTATTTATTTGTGGTCATTATGAAGGATATGATGAAAGAATCCGCGAACATTTAGTCACTGATGAAATTTCAATGGGGGATTATGTATTAACTGGCGGTGAACTTCCAGCAATGGTAATGACAGATGCGATAGTTAGATTGTTGCCTAGTGTATTAGGCAATAAACAATCCCATTTAGACGATTCATTTCAAGATGGTTTACTCGAGTTTCCTCAATATACACGACCGCGTCAGTATAAAAACCTTAATGTTCCAGATGTTTTACTTTCAGGCAATCATGCACACATTGATGCTTGGCGTCATGAACAAAAAATACTAAGAACTTGGGAAAAGCGACCAGATTTATTAAAAAATTATCCAATGACAGAAAAAGATAAAGAGATTATAGAAAGCTACAAAAATAGATTGAAAAAATAAGTGTAGTGTGCTAATATATTTTAAGTGTGCGACACACGAAAATCACTATGGTCCGCTGCTATATTTTGTCCAGGCAAGAGCATAGGTTGAAGGAGAGAAAAATAATGAGTAATCACAAATTAATCGAAGCAGTAACTCAATCGCAATTACGCACAGACATACCTTCATTCCGTCCTGGTGACACTTTAACAGTTCACGTACGTATTGTTGAAGGTACTCGCGAACGTATTCAATTATTCGAAGGTGTAGTTATTAAACGCCGTGGTGGAGGAGTTTCAGAAACTTTCACTGTACGTAAAATATCTTCAGGTGTTGGTGTAGAACGTACTTTCCCAGTACACACTCCAAAAATCGAAAAAATTGAAGTTAAACGTCGTGGTAAAGTACGTCGTGCTAAATTATACTACCTACGTGAATTACGTGGTAAAGCTGCTAGAATCAAAGAAATTCGTTAATCAGCAAATAAGACATAAAAAAGCGATCCTCATTAGAGGGTCGCTTTTTTTCGTCTATAATTCAATTTATAAAAACGGAGTAAGTTGATTAAAATATAGCTACGCCTTAATGTTCAGAACGCCTAGGATTTGTTTTTATCCATCTTGCGAAAACAACACTTAGTACTATCCCGATAATACTTAAAATGATGAGTTTTTTGGTATGTGGAGGCGTGTATGTGAGTTCGATTGTTTCTTGACCTTTCTCAACTGGAATGATTGTCATAATACCGTTGCCTTGTTTTACAGGAATGAATTGACCATCAGATTTGGCTTTCATACCATCACGAAAAGCCATTGGTAACACGATATAGCCTTTATCATTTTTGTTTTTATTGATCGTATAACCAGAACGGTGTTCGGATATTTTCACCTCATCTAATTCATTAGCAGCTTTGTTTAAAATTTCGTAATTTTCACCGTAAATACCTTTAATGTTAAAACGATATTTACCTTTTGATAGCCTAACATGAAGGTTTTCATCTGCTTTTACACGCATCGTAACTGGTGATACAAAGCGACGATACTTATAAGTTAACTTATTTCGACCTTGTTTGTACTCATTCACACCAACGTCATGTTCTTTGTCTGGCGTTAATAATTCTACATCCATTTCAACATACATATCTTCGTATTTCTCTGCTATAGATGAAGGTAAATTGTAGGTAATGCCACCTTTGTCTTTTGTTACGACAAGTTCACCTTCATCATTTTTATGTGCATCATTTAAAGTGGATGTTGCTTTATTTAATAAATTATCATTTGCTTTAAAATCACTATTAGGTTTAATATGCTCATCGTTTAATACTACACCTTGTAACATTGCTTGCTCTTTATCAAGCGGTGATTTTAAGTCTTTTGGATCATAAACCTTATCTGTGATGTGTGCACTCGGATATTTTATTTCGTTAGTTGAATGAATAAATGACTCATTTTTTGAATGATGTACTATATCTTTTGGTTGAAAACCAAATGTCATATTTGAGTCATTAGGCCGACGTATACGGTCTTTAACGTTCCATAAAGCCATTAAATTTGCTCTATTAGATAATAATCGATAAGTACTATTTTTATCAGTATGCATATTTATTTGTAATGTTTTATCATAGTATTCTAAAATATCACCATCAAAGATACTTGAATATAATGCGATTCCATTAAAATGATAAATCATTGGTGAGTTGAGCCCATATTGAGACATATAGTCAATTCTATTCAATGGATCATCGTGATGCCGCTTATTGATTGCATCTATTTTCTTAGATAGAGCAGGACTCTTATATTTTGAAGCATGCATAGCTGATTGTGTGGATTCATAATTTTTTACATTATTAACATGATGATTTGAAAGTATCATACTTTGTTGCACAATAAATAGTAATACGAGTACTACTAATGTCCAATTTTTTTTAAGTAATGATCTTTTGAATAATATAACACCAATGAAAATCATTATGATTAGACACACGGACATCCATGTCATGCTTTCTTTCTCAACTATAATTGTCATAACTATCATGATGAGTAATGCGGGCATGCATGCTAGCATATATGATTTGAGATTTAATTCTGATATATACTGAATGAATAATGCAATTAACCCTGCAGTAGAGAATGCAAATATGTAAACCCATCTACGTTCAGGTGATGAAAAGCCATTGAACATACTATCAAAATAGGGCGTCAATGAACCAATGAGCATAATCCAAGTCATGATAGCAAAAAACTTATAATAATAATGTCTGTATAATTTAAATGATAATAGAGCGACTAAAGCAATGATTGAAACAGTAATATAAAAACCATTACTAAAGAAATGTTTCTGGCGAGCAAAATCAGTAAATAAATTTATGTCGAAATGTGGATTACTCATTCTATCATTATTAAAAAATGAAGAAACGCCAGTATAAAGTCCCCAAATACTTGCAAGTGTGCTTAGGAAAACTGCAACAGGAATTACCCATAATTTTTGCTTTCTCGTTACAATATCATTTTGTTGAGGAAGTATTAATCTATAAAAGTAATATGCAAATAAGACGATTGATTCATAATAACTAAAATAAAAATTTGAAAATAATGTTAAAGCAACTGCAAAAATAAATAAACCTATTTTCTTTTCTTTAAAAAAGCGTTCGATTGCTAATAAAGATAATGGAAGAAATATAAGTAAATCTCCATAATAAGACCAAGTAAAATTAAAATAAATAACTACTGTTGATGCGCCATATAACATAGCAGCAAGAAAAACAGCGTAATGCTTAAACTTTAAATATCTGAAATAGTAAAAGGCAAGTACAAAGGTCGCTACGCCCTTAATGAATGAGACAATCAATTGATTACTTGCCCAATACGTAATATTATTTGGATTACTATGAAATAATACTTCGGATAACCATACAAAAATGAAATTAATCCATGTAAAGGGAGAAGTAGCATAATAATAAGCTAAGTCTTTTACATAATCTCCTCCTAGGCCAAATGAATGATCATAAAAATTTTTGAATTGACTAAAATGTTCATATAAATACATTTGGAATGGCATCATTTGTCTGTAACCATCACCGCTTCCACTGAACACTATACCTTCAGTTATATAACGAAAGATATATGGCGCAAATGCAAGTAGAGCAACACTTACACCTAGTGTCATAATACATATAAACCTCGTAACTTTGTGGGTCCAAAGTTTATTTAACATGATCATACCTCATCTCTGTCAAACTCCTTTTAAATATTAATTCCTCTTATGATTTATAGTTTTATTTTTGCGAAAGCACCAAATCATACTGACCACCATACTTATCGCGGAAAGAGCAATCATAGTATACCAGTATTTTGGTCTATACTTAATCGTGATCTCACTATCATCTTTATCGACTGGTATGCCAGTCATCATATAATTTACTTTTATAGGTTTCACCTTTTTACCATCTACGTAAGCATACATACCTTTTCTATACGGTATATTAATCGATGCAACGCCTTTAGGGTGCTGGCCTAATGTAACTTTAACGCCGTTATTAATATCTTTATAGTATCCATGGTTTTGTGCCTTGCTGTGTGCTTTTTTTAGTTTCTTATAATTTTCACCATGTAAGCTTTTTAATTCAAATTGATAATTACCACTCGGGCTAAGTGTGATGTTTATATTGCCATTTTCATCTGGTTGTGTTCTGTAAAGTTGTGTATCAACACCGGTACGATAAGTAGAGTTGTTGTATAGACGGTTGTTCGAGTAGCCATTAATATTAACTGAAAAATTACTGTCAGGTTGACCTCGTTTAACTCTGAGAGTGACATAAAAATCTTTATATTGTGTTCTAAGGTCTTCTGGTACATGAATCTGTGCTTGTCCAAGTTTATTGGATTTAGCAATATATATATTATTATTTGATTTATGTTTTATATTTTGATAAGAAATATCTGTTTGTGGTAATAAATTCTCCGCTTTATCTATATAGTCTGTGCCTTTATTATTTAATACTACACCCTCAATCATTGCATGTTCTCTATCGATAGGTGTTTTTAAACTTTGAGCATTAAATATACGGTCTGTCACACGTACTGATGGAAGGATTAATGTATTTTCATAAACTCGGTACTGACCATCTTTTTTTACTTCTTGAAAGTATTCAGGGACCCCATTTTGATAATCTTTTAACATTAAATAGCGAACAGAAAATAAACTGTTAATATTTTGTCTACTATTTGTTGATTGGTATCTGCTAACGGATTCTTCTTTCATATTGATTTTCAACCCATCATAGTAAAAATCCAGTATATTATGGTCAAAAATACTTGAATAAAGACTTAATCCTTTAAATTGTTGATACATCGGTGTATTGTCTTGTTCGTTGACGCGCCAATCAATGCGCTCATCTTCAGATTTC
>Ga0079226_10000463_pt1 | contig 28190 bp, 26 predicted proteins | sample Poulit2014_FD_76345 | JGI IMG/M metagenome (GOLD analysis project Ga0079226, IMG submission 76345) | Agricultural soil microbial communities from Georgia to study Nitrogen management - Poultry litter 2014 | ecosystem: Environmental > Terrestrial > Soil > Agricultural land | place: USA: Georgia...
AGAAAGAAGGCAGGCTTATGCAGGTGAAAATAAAGGCTTTTAATGAATTAAACACCAAAGAATACCACCAACTTCTTTTCCTACGTGTCGCTGTTTTTGTAGTGGAACAAAACTGTCCCTATCAAGAAGTGGATGCAATTGATTTACAAGCCATGCATTTGTGGTTAGAAGAAGAAGGGAGACCAGTTGCTTATGCTCGTGTTTACGAAGAAGACGGGCATGTTCACTTTGGGAGAGTTTTAGTGGAACAAGCGAGTCGTCATCAAGGGTTAGGAAAAAAATTGCTTGATGAGGTTTTGCAATGGGTCAGGAAAAATAAGCCAAATCAAAGTATTTTGATTAGCGCGCAGTATTATTTACGTCATTTCTATGGATCTTTTGGATTTCAAGAAAGTTCTAGTGTGTATTTAGAAGATGGTATCAAACATATTGAAATGAAAAAAACTTGGCCTTAAGATTTGTCCCGCTGTAGAAGTTAAATGGCAAATAAAGGGAATATAATAAAAAGTCCTGATTTTCAAGAAATAGAAAATCAGGGCTTTTTTAGTGACCTATTAAAAGGACTAATTCGTTATTAAACGTCTGATTCCTCTGGAGCGTCACTCGTTTCGTCTGATTCTTGTTCAACAGGAAGTCCTTGTTGAAGACGTAAAAGATCACGGATTTCCGACAAATAATCTTCAGCTGTTTCAACAGCTTCTTCTTCCTCGGGTGCTTTATGGAAGTTTTTCATATTATTGACACCTTTGACAACTAAAAAGAGGACAAATCCCGTAATAATAAATGTAATAAGAGCACTGATCACATCGCCAAATTTAAAAACAACTCCGGCTGTCGGGGAAACATCAAGAATAGAAAGAGAACTTTCTAAATCATTAGAACCAGTGATTGCTGCTACAACCCAACCAATTAAAGGCGTAATCAAACCTTCGACTACTTGGTTAACAATTGCAGTAAAGGCACTGCCGATAACCACCCCAACGGCTAAATCAACGACATCTCCTCCTGCAATAAATTCTTTAAACTCTGCCAACATTTTTTTCATTTAAAAATTCCTCCTAAATTCTTTTTCTTTTAGAAATAGTATAACGGAGCTTAGAAAAAAATTAAACAATTCTGCCTTGCAAGAAGTGTGTTAATTTTGTTTACGTACTTTTCAGAAAGTAGATGATTTTTTTCATTCAAATATTTTGTATGATCTTTACAAATATACTCATGCTTGGGTAGTGGTATGTTATAATAAAACAGCGAATAAAAGAACTAGGAGGAATAGTATGACCATACAATTACAATCGGGTGTGCGACTCCATTTGATTTCCACAGATAAATATAAGACGACACGGATTTTCTTACGCTTTTCTACTCGGCACAATAAAACAAGTGCAAGTAAACGAACTCTACTGACGAGTCTTTTAGAAACAAATAGTCTTCATTATCCGAGTCAAACTGCATTGAGTACCAAATTAGCAGACTTGTACGGCGCCTCTTTTGGAATGGATGTTGGGAAAAAAGGAAATATCCACCAAATTAATATGTTGTTATCTTTTGTTAATGGAAAATATATTGGAGAAGAACAAATTTTTAATCAAGGAATCGAGTTTTTGCATAGTATCTTGTTTTATCCAAATATAAAAGAAAACCAGTTTGATGGTACGACTTTTAAGCTAGAAAAAGCCAATACAATTGCTTATTTAAAAAGTGTTGAAGAAGATAAGCAAGCACTGGCTTCTTTAAATATTCAATCTCTTTATTTTGATCAAGATGACAATCAAAAAACTCCTAGTTTTGGTACTGTTGAGGATATGGAAAAGGTGACAAACGAAGAGCTAGTTGAGACTTACCAAGAAATGTTAGCTAATGATCAAGTGGATATTTTTGTTGTAGGAGATATTACAGAAGCACAAGTAAAAACTGCTTTTAAAGAATGGGTTTTTCCACAGACACAACGGGCAGAGATTAAAATGTTTTATCATCAAGATCCTGTCTTTTCTGTTAAGAAAAAAACAAAATATGAAGATGTCATGCAAGCAAAACTAAATCTAGGGTATCAAACGAATACGTATTATGATGATGATCAAAGATTAAGCCTGATGGTGTTCAATGGTCTATTTGGAGGTTATCCTCATTCAAAATTATTTTTAAATGTACGTGAAAAAGAGAGTCTTGCTTATTATGCCTCAAGTAGTTTTGATTCTTTTCGAGGATTCATGACTGTTCAAACGGGAATTGATGGTAAGAATAAAGAGAAAGTTTTAGCCTTGATTAACCAACAGTTAGAAAGTATTCGTCAAGGAGACTTTACTGAGGTTGAATTAGAGCAAACAAAAACAATGCTAAAAAATGACTATCTGCTTTCCTTAGATAATGCTCAGTCATTAATTGAACGGGCCTATTTGAACACATGGCTGCCAGAAGTAGTAGATGATGAAGAAGAGTTTCTAAGTCGTTTACAAAATGTAACCAAAGAAGACGTGCAACAACTAGCCAAAAAAATTAGTTTACAAGCAATCTTCTTTTTGGATGCGGAGGGCAAAAAATGAGAAAGATACGTTATGAACAAATTGATGAAACGCTTTATTCGGAAGTACTAGATAATGGATTAAAAGTGTTTGTTTTACCAAAGCCTGATTTTCATAAAACATATGGTTTATTTTCAACCAATTATGGTTCAATCGACAATGAGTTTGGTTACACAAAAGATACAATTCAAAAAGTACCAGATGGCATTGCCCACTTTTTAGAACATAAAATGTTTGAAAAAGAAGCAGGAGATGTTTTCCAAGTGTTTGGCAAAAATGGTGCTTCTGCCAATGCATTTACTAGTTTTACAAGAACGAGTTATTTATTTTCTGCAACAGATAAGATTAAAGAAAACTTATTGACCTTGGTAGATTTTGTTCAAGATCCTTATTTTACTAAGATGACAGTAGAAAAAGAAAAAGGAATCATTGGTCAAGAGATTCAAATGTATCAAGACGATCCTGACTGGCGGTTGTTTTTCGGACTTTTACAAAATTTATATCCTGACCATCCACTTCATATTGATATTGCTGGAACGGTTGAAAGTATTGCTGAAATCACTGCAGAAGACTTGTATCACTGCTATCATACTTTTTATCATCCTAGCAACATGACTTTGTTTGTTGTGGGAAATGTAGATCCTAAAGAAGTATTGTCTTGGATTAAAGACAATCAAAACCCAAAAGAGTTTGCACCTATTCGCGATATCATTCGTCATTTTCCTTCTGAGGAAAAAACAACCATTAAAAAAACCGGGCGTTTACAGATGGCTGTTCAACGTCCGAAAGCGGTGGTTGGCGTTAAAGGTTTGCAAAAAGATTTACCAAAGGATAACCGTGAGCTGTTACAATTTAAAATGGCGACAAGCTTGTTATTGCAACTATTATTAGGAAATACAAGCAAAAATTATCTACGCTTATATAATGATGGAGTACTTGATGATTCGTTTGGATATGAGTTTTCTATGGATCGTGGGTTTCATTTTGCTGACTTTTCTGGAGATACTGATGAGCCAGAACGCTTTTTAGAAGCTATCAAAGAAGTGTTACTGAACTTTTCCAAAGATCCGGGAATCAATGAAAATTCCTTGAACTTATTAAAGAAAAAAATGCTTGGCAAGTATTTTCAATCGTTAAATTCGTTGGAATACATCGCCAATCAATTTACTCAAGGTTTATTTGGAGAATGGACTTTGTTTGACTTACCAGAAGTGATCTCATCCATCCAATTAAAGGATGTGTTAAAAGCTGGAGATCAATTGATAAAAGAAGAAAAAATCAGCTCCTTTTTTATTGAACCCTTAAAAAGAAAAGAAAGTTAAAAATTGTTTGAAGGTCATAAGTTCCCCTAACTTGAATGCCTATTTTATGGTATTCTTAATTTAGATATGTTAAATAGACTGGAGTAGATGAACGAGTGGGCAATGAAATACTGATTGGGGAAAGATTACGGAAAGCCCGATTAAATAAAAATATCAGCTTAGATGAATTACAACAAAAATCTAAAATTCAAAAACGCTATTTAGAATCTATCGAACGAGGACAATTCGAAAGTTTGCCTGGTGAGTATTATATTCGGTCGTTTATTCGCCAATATGCTACAGTAGTTGGTGAAGATGGTGACTTTTTAGTGGAAGTTCTTGATGGAAAGAAAAGTCTGGGACCAACACCTGCCAAGCGTCCAGAACCTGAAAAAGTCGAAGGGTCAAGAACGGCTTTACATGATGAAAAAGATCGTAATAAAAAAGTACTGAATGCTTTACCTATGATTTTGTTAGGGTTGATTGCTTTGACAATTGTGATGATCGTAGGGTACATGATGTGGCAAGATAGCCATTCTACTCCTTTGATACAGACGACGGCTACTTCTATTTCAATTGATCAAAAACAAACGACAGAAACAGAACAAACAAGTAGTTTGACAACTTCATCTTCTGAAAAAACAAGTGAAACAAGTAGCTCCGAAGAAAAGAAAATGACTGTCAAACTCTCAGATACCACCGCAGATTCAGCAACAATCACACTTACTAATGTAAAAGAGCCTTTGAAACTAACTTTTAAAGGGAAAGAAGGACGTTGCTGGGTGGGTGTGATGCCAAATGGAGCCAACGATTTCACCTATCAAAAAACATTTGAACCTGGTGCAGAAGATACAATGACTCTACCAGAAGAAACAAAATCTTTTTTGATTAGTTTAGGAGCAAGTGCTTATATAGAAATTGAAGCAAATGGCGAGAAAGTGGCTTTTTCAGATCCAAAATTTGAAGATTTACAGAAGAAATTGAATGTGAATGTTTCTTATTTAGAGTAAGAGAACAGTCCATGAAAAAGAGAAGAGGAAATCGTGTGAATTTGCCAAACAAGTTGACTGTGCTACGAATCTGTATGATTCCAGTTTTTATTCTTGTTTTAGTGATCCCTTTTGATTGGGGAATCCTTCATATAGGAGCAACACAATTAGAAGTTACTCATTTAGTGGCGGCCATCATATTTGCTGTGGCCAGTATAACGGATTGGTTGGACGGAAAGATTGCGCGCTCACGACATCTAGTGACAAACTTTGGAAAGTTTGCTGATCCACTGGCAGATAAGATGCTAGTTATGACCGCTTTTATTTTATTGGTCGATCTTGGAAAAGCTCCAGGTTGGGTCGTAGCAATCATTATTTGCCGTGAATTAGCAGTGACTGGCTTGAGACTACTACTAGTCGAACAAAATGGAGAAGTAATGGCAGCTGCATGGCCAGGTAAAGTGAAAACAGCAACGCAAATGGTTGCGATTATTTTATTATATTTAAATAATATCTTTTTCCAACAAGTAGGTCTTCCTATGGATCAAATTTTATTGTATAGTTGTTTATTCTTTACAGCCTATTCTGGAATAGATTATTTTGTTAAAAACACTGAAGTATTTAAAGGATCCATGTGAAAAAATTAAAGGTAGAAAAAACTTATAAGACTGAATCTTTCGTCTTATAGGTTTTTTTGAAGTGAAAAAGAGTAATAAAAAAAAAAAGAAAAATCTATTTACTGCGTATACTAATAAAGGAGCACAAAAAATGAAAGCAGAAATCATCGCTGTAGGAACGGAAATTTTATTGGGACAAATCGTTAACACCAACGCTACTTTTTTATCTGAGGAATTGGCAAGTCTTGGAATTGATGTTTATTATCAAAGCGTGGTTGGGGATAATCGTGAGCGTTTGGAAAACCTAGTTGCTGTTGCGGAAAAAAGAAGTGATTTAATCATTATATGTGGTGGTTTGGGGCCTACTGAAGATGATCTGACCAAGCAAGTCGTTGCTCAACATGTTGGTCAAACTTTAGTGCGTGATGAAGCAGGTTATCAAAATTTATTGGCTTTTTTCAAAAAAAGAAACCGCAAGATGACAACTAATAATTTGCTTCAAACACTTGTTTTTAAAGATGGACAAGCTTTACCAAACACAACTGGACTTGCGGTAGGTATTTTTTTCCAAGATAAATTAGGAACTGCCTATTTACTACTTCCAGGTCCTCCTAATGAATTAAATCCCATGTTTGTAAATGAAGCAATCCCATTATTGAAACACAACTTTCCTCAAGAAGACTTCTTTGTCTCGCGTGTGTTACGTTTTTTTGGCATCGGTGAATCACAACTTGTGACGGAATTGTCAGATTTAATTGAAAAACAAACCAATCCTACCATTGCTCCTTATGCAAAGACTCATGAGGTGACCTTACGTTTGACAGTCAAGACAAGAGATAAGAAAATAGGGATTCAGCAGCTTGACTTTCTAGAAAACCAAATTCAAAAACGAGTGGGTCACTACTTTTATGGGTATGGCGATGAAAACTCTTTAGCACAGGTGGTGGTCAATCTATTAAAGAGACAAAATAAGACGGTAACAGCGGCGGAAAGTTTAACAGCAGGAGCTTTTCAGGCAACTTTAGGAGCGATATCTGGTGTTTCTGAAGTGTTTCCAGGTGGCTTTGTAACGTATTCGCCAGAGACAAAGGCTTCTTTTTTAAACATCGAACCAGTATTTTTAGAAAAGTATGGAACGGTAAGTCGCGAATGTGTCGAAAAAATGGCTGGGCAAGCACAAAAACTTGCGCATACTGACTTTGCTTTAGCTTTTAGTGGTGTGGCTGGGCCAGATCCTTTAGAGGGGCATTCAGTTGGGACGGTTTGGATTGCACTTGCTGACTCTGAGAAAATAAAAAGTGAATGTTATCATTTTTCACGAGGACGAAACGATATACGCCAAAATGCTGTAATGACAGGTCTTAATATGCTTCGACGTGAATTATTAAGTTAATTAAAAGGTGGGAAAACTTGTTCGATTTTTCTTGCTTTTTTAGTCGAAAAGCGCTATGATAGATTTATTGAAAGTTGTTTTTTACTCGTTAGAATTAAAGGAGGATTTTATTTAGTGGCAGATGATCGTAAAGCAGCCTTAGAGACTGCGTTAAAGAAGATAGAAAAAAATTATGGCAAAGGCTCAATCATGAAATTGGGTGAAAAAGCCGATCAACGAATTTCAACTATTCCAAGTGGCTCTTTGGCTTTGGATGTAGCTTTAGGTGTTGGAGGCTATCCACGTGGGCGAATCGTTGAAGTTTATGGCCCTGAAAGTTCAGGGAAGACGACAGTTGCTTTACATGCGATTGCAGAAGTTCAAAAAAATGGAGGCACCGCTGCCTTTATTGATGCTGAAAATGCTTTGGACCCACAATATGCCGAACATTTAGGTGTCAATATTGATGAATTACTGCTTTCTCAACCAGATACTGGGGAACAAGGATTAGAAATCGCAGATGCTTTAGTATCTAGTGGCGCCGTGGATATCGTGGTTATCGACTCCGTAGCAGCTTTGGTACCAAGAGCTGAAATTGACGGTGAAATGGGAGATGCCCATGTTGGCTTACAAGCTCGTATGATGTCTCAAGCGATGCGTAAATTATCGGGGACTATCAATAAAACAAAGACCATAGCAATTTTTATTAACCAAATTCGTGAAAAGGTTGGGGTGATGTTCGGAAATCCTGAAACAACTCCAGGGGGACGCGCGTTGAAATTTTATTCAACCGTTCGATTAGAAGTGCGTCGTGCCGAACAATTAAAATCAGGAACGGACATTATTGGAAATCGTACAAAAATCAAAGTAGTGAAAAACAAAGTTGCACCACCATTTAAAGTGGCAGAAGTTGATATCATGTACGGTCAAGGAATTTCTCAAGTAGGAGAACTTCTTGATATGGCTTCAGATAAGGATATCATCAATAAAAGTGGCGCATGGTATTCTTACGAAGGTGATCGAATCGGTCAAGGTCGTGAGAATGTTAAAAATTACATGACGGAACATCCTGAAATGGTAGCAGAGGTTTCTGCAAAAGTTCGTGACGTCTATGGAATTGGAACCGGCGAAACAATAGATGAAAAAGAAGGACAAGAAGAGCTTCCGTTAGAAAAATAAAGAAAAAAACAGTAAGAAAGGCTAATCTTTCTTACTGTTTTTTTCATGAAGGATAAGAAATCACCTAGACATTACCTAGCAATCACCTAGGCAATGTCTAGGTAAAAAGTGCCGAAAGAAAATAAGAAAGTTTTCATCTTAAACTTTTTCCCTCAAAGGATATCTTTTTACATAGAAAATTTTTGTTTCGACCTCGCTTTTTTTAAAACAAGAAAATGTTCAAGAGGCCGGAATGGATTTTCTTTAATTAAAAACAATCATTCAGTCGCTCCATACAAACTTGCTTTTTAAGTTGACACCGACACTTACAAACATTAGAATAAATATGTGTACTTTACACACATATGCGAGTAGGCATATTTGATAATTTTAAGGTAAGTATGTTTATCAAAAAACTACAAATTAAAATAAGAAAGATAGTATGGAGGTGACTTATCATGGGAATGAACATTCTCCTCGCTATCATCGGTTTAATTGTCGGACTTTTCGTAGGGTTTATGGTTGCAAAAAATCGTCATGAGAAAGAAATTGAAGGTGCCAATACAAGTGCTGAAAGTATCTTAACGAGTGCGAAAAAAGAAGCAAAAACTCTGAAAAAAGAAGCGTTGTTTGAAGCAAAAGAAGAAAATCAAAAGTATCGGTCAGAAATTGAAAGTGAGTTGAAAGAAGATAGACTTGAATTAAAATCGCAAGAAAATCGCTTACTAAAAAGAGAACAATTACTTGATCGCAAAGATGATTCTTTGGAAAAACGTGAACATTCACTGACTAAAAAAGAAAATAAAGTCGGTGAAAAACAACAATTAATTGACGAGCGAGAAAAAGAAGTAGAAAAATTGATTGAAAGACAACAAAACGAACTAGAACGTGTTGCTGCCTTGTCTAGAGAAGAAGCGAAGTCAATTATCATGAAGTCAACTGAAGAAGAGTTGAATCATGAATTGGCCTTAATGGTAAAAGAATCTGAGCAAAAAGCAAAAGAAGAAGCTGATCGCAAAGCTAAAAATATTTTAACTTTAGCGATTCAACGATGTGCTGCTGACCAAGTATCAGAAACAACAGTATCGGTTGTTACTTTACCAAACGATGAAATGAAGGGGCGGATTATCGGTCGTGAAGGACGTAATATCCGTACACTAGAAACGTTGACCGGAATCGACTTGATTATTGATGATACACCAGAAGCAGTGGTGTTATCCGGATTTGATCCGATTCGTCGTGAGATTGCCCGCATGGCGTTAGAAAAATTAATTCAAGATGGTCGAATTCATCCAGCTCGTATCGAAGAAATGGTAGAAAAATCAAGAAAAGAAATGGATGAACGAATACGCGAGTATGGGGAACAAGCTGCCTTTGAAGTTGGCGCCCATACCTTACATCCGGATTTAATCAAGATTTTAGGACGTTTACATTTCAGAACAAGCTATGGACAAAACGTATTAAATCATTCGATTGAGGTGGCGAAATTGGCAGGGGTAATGGCTGCTGAATTGGGCGAAGACATTCAATTGGCCAAAAGAGCAGGATTAATGCATGATATTGGAAAAGCTCTAGACCATGAAATTGAAGGTTCTCATGTTCAAATCGGAGCAGAATTAGCTGCTAAGTATAAGGAAAATCCTGTCGTTATCAATGCCATTGCTTCACATCATGGCGATATAGAAGCGACCTCAGTTATTTCTGTATTAGTAGCAGCAGCGGATGCATTATCTGCCGCACGTCCGGGTGCTCGAAGTGAATCGTTAGAAAATTACATCAGAAGATTAGAAAACCTAGAAAACATCTCCAATAGTTTTGAAGGTGTCTCCAATAGTTTTGCTGTACAGGCAGGACGTGAGATTCGTGTCATGGTTAAACCAGAAGAAATCTCTGACTTGGATGCTACACGATTGGTAAGAGATATTCGCAAACGTATCGAAAATGACTTGGATTACCCAGGGAATATCAAGGTAGTCGTTATTCGTGAAACACGCGTTGTTGACTACGCAAAATAAGAAATCGACTAAACCCGTTCTGAAAAAATCAGGACGGGTTTGTTATATCATATAGTAGAGGAATAGCTATCATTTTTAAATATATCAATATTTTTACATAAAATATTCGAGCTTTTGTGAAATCTCTGAATTTAGTAAAGAAGTCATATAAAAAGGCTGTTTGCTACTGTCAGTTGCATAAACGTAATGTTAAATTGGTTTTTTTATGAAAAACTATATAAGTTACGGAAAAAAGCTGGTTTGACTCAAGCAGAACTTGCTGAAAAGTTGAATGTATCAAGACAGGCTGTTTCAAAGTGGGAAACTGGTTCAGTTTTACCTGAAACAAAAAAGATGAATGCTATTGCTGTTTTTTTTGGCGTAACGATTGATTATTTGCTGGATAAAAATAAAGATCAAGAAAATAATGAGATTCCTGCACAAGCCAGCTCAGTATCAAAAAACAAATCAAGAAAGCATATAATTTTTATGGCTGTATTGATTGGTTTAGCATTTGTTTTAGCTTTGGGTATCGTACGTCACAGTTTAGTGAGTGTTTTAACGATACTGTTACTAATCATGGTAGTTTTTTCGATTATTTTACTTGCAAAAAAATTGGTTGGTAAGAAGAACGAGTCATAAAGATTCTGAAAGAGTAACTGAATCAGATAGGAAAAGTTTTCATTATGTGGGTTTAAATCGGATGGTCTATGTTAAACATAAGGATATTTTACCCAAAGTCTTGCCCACTTTGCTAGATAATTACTATAAGCGGTATAAAAATAAAATCCTTATTTTTACAAGTAAGGGCTCTAGTTTTTTTGTTATTGTGTGGCTGTTGCTATTACTCATAACATTTAGTTAAATTTCACAATATTTTTGTTCAAAACGAATAGCCAAAAGGACTTACAGTCAACTGTAAGTCCTTTTTAGGTATCAAATTTTTCTTCGTCTTGCAAAATCAACAAAGCGAAATTTATCCAGGCGGTGAATCGATTCTGTGTATTCAAAGCACCGAGTATCTTCTAGATAAACCAAGCTTCTAACAATGACGACATGTTGATCTTCTGGTCGTAAATCCATTAGATCACGTGTTTCTTTGGTGATAGGCTCCACGGTGATTTCTTTTTGTGCATAGGAAATATCTAAGCCCAATTGATTTTCAAAATAGTCATAAATAGATTGTTCGGCGGCTTCTTTTGGAAGTTCCGGAATAATTGAAGCATCGAGATAGTCTTTATCTAAAATGACGACTTCACCATCAATCGAACGTTGGCGAATCAATTTCCAACTTTCTGAAGCGACTGGCCAATCAGTAATCTCATGTAATTTTGGGGAAACCGCAATTTTCTTAATTTCCGCGACTGTTGTTTTGCTAGGAATACGCTGTGTTTCTTGCAATTCTTTAAAGCTTGTCAGTCCAGAAATAGGAAAGTCAAAACGATTCAAATCTAAAACAATCGATCCTTTGCCTTGTTTTTTTTGGATATAACCAGCATCTCTTAACATATTTAGAGCTTTACGTACGGTTTCTCGGGAAACGCTATATACTTTAATCAGTTGATTCTCACTAGGAAGTAAGGAATGGGCAGGATAATCGCCGGCAACTATTTTCTGTTCTAAATCCAAGAAGATTTCCCTAAACTTATTCATTCATATCTCCCTCCTTCATCCATTATAACGGTGCGGAGTCAGAAAGCAACGTCATTTTTGCAATAATTCAGGGACCGATAGTTCGGTTAGTTTTTTGACAACGATGTCTGCCCCATGTAAAGCTTCGTTTGCCATGACACCAACTGCAAACATCCCGCTAGCTTTGATACCATCGACTCCAGCTTGGGCATCTTCAAAGCCAACTGCTTCTTCAGGTTTTAAGTCGATCGCTTGGGCAGCTTTAATGAAAATTTCAGGATCAGGTTTTCCTTTGCTTAATGTTGCCGGATCGACGATAGCATCAAATTCATCGGCAACTTCTAATTTTTCTAGGATGAAAGGCGCATTTTTTGAAGCAGAGGCGATAACACAAGGCACGTGATTTGCTTTTGCTTCATCCAGAAATTCTTTAACGCCAGGTAAAAGATCGGCCGGTGTCAAATCTTGTAATAGTTCTACATAGTGGGTATTTTTTTTGGTAGCTAAAGCTTCTTTTTCATCCAAAGAATACTCATTTTCTTTTCCTCCGTGGACTAAAATACGTTCTAAAGAATCCATTCGGCTGATTCCTTTTAATCGTTCATTAAATTTGATATCAATTGAAATACCAATTGAATCTGCTAAGTCTTTCCAAGCGAGGTAGTGAAACTTGGCGGTATCTGTAATCACTCCATCTAAATCAAATACAAATCCTTTTTTCATGTTCTTTCCTCCAGTAGTTAATAAGCTATTTCTTTTGGTGTATTGGCTGTTAATAAAACTTCTTTCTTATTGGCGGCTATGGTGATTTCCTTATCCGCTGTAAGTGTTAACTTGTTTGGTTCGACTAAGACACTAAAGTTGACTCCCCGACTCTTGAATTTGAAAGCAATGGATGTCCAAGCATTTGGCAGGTTTGGTTTAAAACTTACGATAGGTCCTCTAATGTCAAGACCGGCAAAAGTAGTTAATGGAATATATAAAGTAGCTGCCATGACACCAGCATGAATACCTTCAGCTGTTGTACCACCTTGAATATCGCGATAGTCTGAGTATAAGGCTTCTTGATATAAATCCCATGCGAGTTTTTGATTGTCAACCATTGCTGCTAATTGGGCATGTACAACCCGAGAAAGTGTCGACCCATGGGAAGTCCTTGCTAAGTAATAATGCAAGTTGGAAGTGACATAGTCTTCAGGCAATTGATAATTTAAATCGTCTAAAATGGTATCAACTTGGTCTTTACCAAAGTTATAGAAAATCATCAAACTATCGGCTTGCTTTGAAACTTTATAAGCATCTGCTGATTTGCCTTCAGCATTTAAAATACGATCCATTCGATAGATATTGCCGTATTCTTTACGGTAATGGTCCCAATCCAAATCTTTCAAGTCGAAGTATCCTTCAAATTGGGCGATGATCCCATCCTCATTTATTTCTAGTGCGAGTTGATGCTTGATAAGAGCCATTGTTTCTAATAATTCATCACTTACCTCAGTCTTTTCTTGTACTGTTTTAAATGTTTCTGGTGCAAATTGATTTTTGAGATTTTCAATCTCTTCGAATAACCAAACCACCATCATATTTGTATAGGCGTTGTTTTTTAAACCGCCTTTTTCACTGTTGGGATAGCTTTCGTGAAATTCATCCGGTCCCATGACGCGATCAATGTCGTAACGTTCGCTTGTGTTATTTAAGACTGTAGCACTTTGCCAAAAATGGGCAATTTCTAATAACATTTCCAAGCCATAATCTTGCATGAAAGTAGTGTCTTGGGTATTGTGCCAATACTGCCAGATATTATAGGCAATAGCCAAAGAAACATGGCGTTGTAAGCGACTGTTATCTTCTTTCCAAGTGCCATTGATTGGGTTTAGGTGAAGTTCTTGTGATTGTTCTGAACCATCCAATCCCGATTGCCAAGGAAACATTGCCCCTTCGTATCCTGCTTTTTGGGCATCTTCTTTGGCTGTTTCCAAGCGACGATAACGGTACATCAATAAAGATTTTGCCGTTTCAGGAAAATGCAAGATATAAAATGGGAAGATGAAGAGTTCGTCCCAAAAAATATGGCCACGATAAGCTTCTCCATGTAGCCCACGAGCTGTGATGCTAGCATCTAATGTCGGATTAGCAAAAGGTGAAGCAGAACTTAAGAGATGATAGGTATGCAAGTTCAATAATTTTTGTGACATAAGATCTCCCTTGACACTAATGCCAGCTTGCTCCCAAAGTTTTTCCCAAGCATTTTTTGAATCAGCGTAGCTTTCCTCAAAGTTTTGGAAAGTTGGTTTTTCCTCTGGTATCTGTTCATTTGGACGTGCCTGATGAACAATCACGCTTTTTTCAAGGGAATAAGTTGTTTCTTGTTTGGTCTGAACCGTTAATTTTTGCCAAACTTTTTGATCGTCTTTTGTTGTTTTCAAATCAGTTAAGTCAAGATTATCACTTTTTAGCTGACTTTGTTGTAAGATGGTAATATGAGAATGAATTGTTTTTGCTTCTAAGGACGCGTAATGATTAGATCCCGTGGTATTACTTACCGTTATGTGATTTTGTTCCAAACTACGATAACGTTCGACATTATAGTTGTAAACAGCGCCATCTGCTTCTGAAATCACGTTGATTTCGCCGGAAAAGTTTACCGGCGTAAATGAGTAACGGATATTGTATTGGTGGCTATCTGCCATGTTGGCAATTTTTTGACTGTGAACGGCAATTTCTTTACCATTTTTCAAACGATAGGTTACCCATGACTCAAAAAGCCCGGTCTTTAAATTTAAACGTCGTTTCATTTGAATGATTTCGTTAGTAGCTACATCAATTCGTTCATTATCGATGACCAAATAAATTTTTTGTAAGTTAGGGGCATTGACAAAATCTTCATTATAAATGGTGCGCTCAGCTACCTGAGAAGGTGCACGATCATAAAGACTTGCCAAATAAAGAGCGGGATAATTTTGATTGCTGATTTCCATTTCAGGTGTCGTTCCACGTAAGCCCATAAATCCGTTTCCGACTGTTAAAAGCGATTCAACTGAATATTCATCTTTTCCCGGGTGATAACCGTGGTATATTATTTCCCAAGGTAATTGTGCTACTTTTTCTTCGAATTCTTCAGGTTGGCCGATAACAAAGGGTAGGTTTGTTGATTCTGTTAAATATTGTGAAAGTTCAACAGCCGTGTCATCTTTTTCAAAAGGGACTTCTTGACTGATTGTACCTGCGTGCACCTCGTGGATTTTTATATCGTCTTCTAACTGGCTAAGTCGATCCAAAAGCGCGCCTGTGTATGTGCTAGTGCTGTGGTTTTTCCAAAAAGCTGTCCAGTTTTCTTTAATTTCTACATGTAGGGTTGTCATTTTTATATTAGCTCCTTTCGTAGTCATCTTGTCTATACAGGCAACTAAATTATAAAGGATTTTGAAAGCTTTTACAAGTATTTACCGTGTTTTTTAAACCGAATAATTGTGAAGTAGTATTGTTTTGACTATCTCATGTAAAAAAATAAAACCAGATTAGCCTTTATATATCAAGAAATGTAGTGAATTATAAAAATAAAATAATAAAAAGTAGTGTGAAACGCTTGCAATTTATTTTCTTTCACGTTATTATATTTTTGTAATCATACATGTATATACAATTTTTTTAAATTAGGAGGAATTATTATGGGAAAGTACCAAGAAGATGCCAAGCAGTTATTAAAAGACATTGGCGGCAAAGAAAATATTTCGGCTGTTACCCATTGTGCCACGCGGATGCGTTTTGTGTTAAATGATGAGTCAAAGGCGGATAAAGATGCGATCGATGATATTCCTAGTGTCAAAGGAATGTTTACTAACGCAGGACAGTTTCAAGTAATTATTGGAAATGATGTTGCAACGTTTTACAATGAATTTTCTGATATTTCGGGAATTGAAGGTGTTTCAAAGGAAGAAACGAAAAAAGCTGCGAAAAAGAATCAACCAGCTTTGCAACGTGCAATTGCTGTTTTAGCAGAAATATTCACTCCAATCATCCCAGCTATTATTGTTGGTGGGTTGATCTTAGGTTTCCGTAATATCTTAGAAGGTATTGAATTTGGCGGATCGACTATTGTTGAAAATTCAGTTTTTTGGGCTGGCGTAAATGACTTCTTATGGCTACCAGGAGAAGCTATTTTCCACTTCTTACCAATTGGAATTACGTGGAGTATTACTCGTAAAATGGGGACCACACAAATTTTAGGGATTGTCCTCGGTATTACCTTGGTATCTCCACAGCTGTTAAACGCCTATGATGTGGCTACTACAGCCGCAGCTGATATACCGAATTGGGATTTTGGCTTTTTCCAAATTGATAAGATTGGTTACCAAGCACAGGTCATTCCGGCCATGTTAGCTGGTTTCTTACTCGCCTATTTGGAAATCTTTTTCAGAAAACACATACCAGAAGCTGTCTCGATGATTTTTGTGCCATTATTGTCATTATTACCAACAATTATTGCTGCACATGTTATTTTAGGACCAGTCGGTTGGTGGTTAGGTGATTTAATTTCTAAAGTTGTCAATGCAGGATTGTCTTCTTCTGTCAGCTGGTTATTCAGTTTCTTGTTCGGAGGACTCTATGCGCCATTGGTTATTACAGGATTACACCATATGACCAATGCCATCGACTTACAGTTGATTTCAAGTTTTGATACAACCAACTTATGGCCGATGATTGCCTTATCCAATATTGCCCAAGGTTCTGCCGTATTAGCAGTTGTTTTCTTACACCGTGGGAATGAAAAAGAAGAACAAGTATCGATTCCAGCTACCATTTCTTGTTACCTAGGTGTTACCGAGCCGGCGATGTTTGGGATCAACTTGAAATATGTTTATCCATTTGTGGCCGCAATGATAGGTTCTGCTTTTGCTGGGATGTTTAATAATTTAATGAACGTACGGGCAAATTCGATCGGTGTCGGTGGCTTACCAGGTATCTTATCGATTAATGGAGAAATTGGAGCTGGATGGTGGGGCTTTGCTATTGCCATGCTTATTGCTTTTGTCATTCCACTTGTTTTGACGGCTGTTTTCCGTAAATATAATATTTTCAATAAAATTGATCGCGTTGAACCTGAACTGGTTACACCAGAAGGCGTCGTGATGACAGGCGAAACGACTGTGGAAGACCCCTCAGTTGCCAATGAAAAAACAGAAACTGTAACGACAGAAGAACTATTTGCACCGACTGATGGGACGTTACTACCCATCGAAGAAGTATCAGATCCAGTATTCTCTCAAAAAATGATGGGAGATGGTTATGCCGTACAACCTAAAAATGGGCACGTATATGCACCAGTAAGTGGAACGATTTCAAGTATTTTTGAGACCAAACATGCCATTGGAATTTTAACGCCAGGTGGGGCTGAAGTGCTTGTTCACATGGGCTTAGATACGGTTGAGTTAAAGGGAGAACCATTTACCATTAAAGTCGACGAAGACGAAAAAGTAACACCAGAAACGCTTTTAGCTGAAATGGACTTAGAGAAAGTGACGCAAGCAGGGAAGAAAACCGATATTTTGACGGTCTTTACCAACGCTGAAAAAGTTTCTGACTTAAAAGTAGAAAAATCAGGGGAAGTTTCTGCTAAATCTCGTTTAGGTGAAGTGATCCTAAAAGGATAGTAAGAGTTAAACAAAAAAGCTAGCTGACGACAGGCTAGCTTTTTTGTTTTTGTTCACGTTTAAAGCAACTTATTATCTAAATTTTTATAGGCGAAAGTGATTTTTTTAATAGATTAGAATTTTTTAAGTGTGAACAAGCCTAAAATTTGCTAAAATAGACATAAGAATGAAAAGGGTGAATGATTCACGAGAAAAATATGATATACTTTTTGGGTTGTCTAATGAACGTGACACTCTTGTTATAAGTGGGTGATAGAATGGAGATTATTGAAAAAGCGCCAGCCAAAATCAATCTAGGACTTGATGTTTTAGAAAAACGAACAGATGGCTATCATGAATTAGAAATGGTTATGTCTAGTGTTGATCTGGCAGATCGTATAGTACTAGAACCGATTGAAAAAGATCAAATAATTGTTCAATCCAATAAAGCCTTTCTTCCTGTTGATAAACGCAATAATGTTTATCAAGCAGCAGCAATTGTAAAAAAACAATACGGTATCAAAGAAGGAATCAAAATTTCTGTGACAAAAAACATTCCAGTTGCAGCTGGCCTTGGTGGGGGCAGTACCGATTGTGCGGCAGCTTTAAGGGGTATGAATCGATTGTGGAATCTGAATCTTTCCATAGAAGAATTGATTGACATTGGTATGCAAGTTGGTACTGATGTGCCTTATTGTTTATATGGCACAACTTCTTTTATTTCGGGAAAAGGTGAAAAAGTAGAGCCGTTATTACCCATGCCTGCCTGTTGGGTAGTTTTGGTCAAACCTCGTATGAGTGTTTCTACAAGAAAAATTTTTCAACAAGTTGATATAGAAGAAATCTCTCATCCAGACATGATGAAATTGTCTGAAGCTATTTTGCAACAAGATTATCAACAAATGATTCAACATATGGGCAACAGTCTAGAAGATGTTACGATTCCCAAACATCCGATTGTCCAACAAATCAAAGAACGCATGGTGAAATATGGTGCGGATGCGGCTTTAATGAGTGGTAGTGGTCCTACAGTTTTTGCCTTGTGTAAAAAACAATCACGAGCTCAACGAATTGTCAATGGTTTGAAAGGCTTTTGCGATGAAGTTTATTTAGTAAGGACATTAAGTTAACTCATCTCCCTAGGTATTACATCGGTAATGCTTAGGGACTCTTTTTTTGCTTGCTTGGCTGTTTTCGATAGATTTAAGCTAGGTATTTCTTTTTCTTGACGGATGAGTTTTTCTTTGGTAAATTATTTATTGTTTTAAATCGTAATTTATCCGATTTAGGTATAGAATTATTTTTATACAAAGGAGGCTATTTTTTGAACTATATTAAAGTCGAAAACCTAACCTTTTATTATGATGAAGAGCCAGTCTTAGAAGATGTCAGCTATCATGTGGAAGACGGAGAATTTGTCATATTAACTGGAGAGAATGGAGCGGCTAAATCTACTTTAATACGAGCAACTTTAGGTTTATTAAAACCAGCAAAGGGACAAGTAACGATTTCTAAAAAAAATGTGGACGGAAAAAAAATCAGCATTGGCTATATTCCTCAGCAAATTTCTTCTTTTAATGTCGGGTTTCCTAGTACGGTCTATGAATTGGTCAGTTCAGGACGCTATCCTAGAGATCGTTGGTTTAAAAAGCTAACAGAAAAAGATCATGAGCATGTGAAGAAGGCTTTAGAAGCTGTAAATATGTGGGATATGCGCCAAAAGAGGATTGGTGAGCTCTCAGGGGGACAAAAGCAACGCATTAGTTTGGCCCGCGTCTTTGCGACAGATCCCGACCTTTTTATTTTAGATGAACCAACCAATGGTATGGATGAACAATCACGTAAAAATTTTTATCGACTGTTGCGACATAGTGCTCACAAACATAATAAAGCAGTTCTTATGATTACGCATGATCATGAGGATATCAAAGAATATGCCGATCGCCAAATTCGATTGGTACGAAAGGAAGATTCCCAATGGCGTTGTTTTCATATGAGTTCATGAGACGAGCTTTTTTAGCTGCTCTGTTTATTGCAGGCATTGCACCAATGCTGGGAGTGTTTTTAGTATTACGAAGACAGTCCTTGATGGCTGATACATTATCCCATGTCTCGTTAGCAGGTGTTGCTTTGGGATTTTATCTAAATTTGAATCCTACTTTGACGACACTTGTTGTAGTCGTTTTAGGAGCTATTTTACTGGAATATTTACGAACAATGTATCGTGGCTATTCAGAAATTTCTATTGCTATCTTGATGGCAGGTGGATTGGCACTAGCACTTGTGTTGATGAATCAAAGTGGTGGTAATTCTTCGGTAAGTATCCAATCTTATCTCTTCGGATCGATTGTGACGATTACCCAAAGTCAAGTAATCTTTCTAGGTGTTTTATTTGTCATTACGGCCTTACTATTCTTTTTGTTTAAAAAACCAATGTATGTGTTAACTTTTGATGAAGAAACAGCTTATGTGGACGGTCTTCCGACTCAAAAGATGTCAATGGCTTTTAATATTTTGACAGGGGTAGCAATAGCAATCATGATTCCAATTGCGGGAGCTCTTTTAATCTCAGCAATCATTGTTTTACCCGCAGCAATTGGCATGCGATTAGGTAAAAGTTTTAATGCCGTAATTTTTATTAGTGTTGTGGTAGGTTTAATAGGTATGGTCAGTGGTCTAACAAGCTCTTTTTACCTTGATACACCACCAGGGGCGACGATTACTTTGGTCTTTATAGGTCTTTTTTTGTTTATTAATTTGCTAAAATTGATTCTAGTCAAACTTCGACGTAAACAACAAATCGATTAATCAATCTAAAACACGAGAGACGAAAATTTCTCGTGTTTTAATTTACTGTTGAGTAAAAAGCACGAACAATATTTCAAATTTTTAAGAAAATACTCGAAATAGTTCTTGAAAAGCTTTATAATAGAATCAAATAGAATTATAGAAAAGGAGTTGGATCGTTTGAAAGTTCGTCGGAGTGAACGGCTGATTGATATGACCCACTATTTGTTAGAACATCCCCATGAATTAATTTCCTTAACATTTTTTGCAAAACGGTATGAATCTGCTAAATCTTCTATCAGTGAGGACCTAGCTATTGTAAAGAGGACGTTTAAAGAAAGAGGAACAGGTATTTTAGAAACACTACCTGGAGCTGCAGGTGGGGTACTTTTTATTCCGGTTATTAATAAAGAAGAAGCAAAAAAATATATCGATTCGTTGGCTGAAAGACTGTCTGAGCAAGACCGTTTATTACCAGGGGGTTATGTATATTTATCTGATCTTTTAGGAGAACCACAATTATTGCGACAAGTAGGAAGAATTATCGCTTCAAAATATGTCGATAAAAAAATAGATGCAGTAATGACAGTTGCCACAAAAGGAGTACCCATTGCACAAGCGGTCTCTTATTATTTGAATGCTCCCTTTGTTATCGTTCGTAGAGACTCTAAAATAACTGAAGGCTCAACGGTAAGTGTTAATTATGTTTCTGGTTCATCTGAACGAATCGAAAAAATGGAGTTGTCCAAGCGTAGTTTAAAACGAGGCTCTCGCGTTTTGGTCGTTGATGACTTTATGAAAGGCGGCGGCACCATTAATGGTATGCAGAGCCTGATTCATGAATTCGAAGCAGAACTTGTGGGAGTAACCGTATTTGCTGAGGCGAATTTTAAAGGAAAACGGATTGTGACTGACTATGATTCTTTGTTATATGTAGAAGATGTCAACACCCAGACAAAAACAATTTCAGTTGTGCCGGGGACTTACTTTAACGAAGAGTAGAAAACAAAAAAGTGGAGAGTTCACTCTCCACTTTTTTTGCTTTGGTAATACCTAGGTAAATCACCTAATCTATTTTTCTTTTACATCGATATTAAATCTTTTTAGAAGTTTGAGTGCCTCTTCATCTTGGTCAGAACTTGCGACCAACTCACAATTAATAATGAAATCTGCTTCAGGAAAAGCGCCTTGTAAAGCAAGTGTGTTTGAAAAAACGCAGAGATTCGTTTCAACGCCGACTATTTCAATTGTTTTTTGTTCTTTTTTACTTTTAAAAAGAGTCCTCTTTAAATCAAGAAGTATCTCAGGAGAAAGAGTATAATAATACTTCTGTAAGACCTTTTCGTGTGCTAAAGGTTGTAACTGTGAAATAATTTGAAAACTATCATTCTCTTCAGTTAATGTTCCTTTATATCTTATGGGAACATCTTTTGTAAAAAGAACATATTCTCCATTTTGCCGAGCGCTATTCAGTCGCTCGGCAATTTTTGGGATAATTGTTTTTGCCTTTGCAACGTAACTCCCGTTTTTATGATCTAAAATATGATTTTGCATATCGATAATAACTAACATCTTTTTCCCCTTCTTCAAAAAACTACTTACTATAGTATAGCAGGTTAAGAAAAGAAAATAAACAAAGAAGAAGCTATAGAATGGATCTCGAAATAGCAAAAACATTACAGCAAAGAGACAATCAATAAATTGGAAGCTGAATTTGACTCTGGTGTGTCTGAGATATTTATTTCTAGGTTATTTACCATGCGTGCTCAAAATATCAATTATTATACTCACATGATGAAAAATGCTTCTGATGATTTTAGTTTTGAAATTATACCTTTGGCCAAAATGGGAGGGATTCAGACTATACTTAGGGTGGAGGTTTTGATGTGGAACTTCCCTATAATGCTAAAAATCCAGAAACTTCGTATCAATTTATGGCGTATTTAACAAGACCAGAAGCATAAGAGAAGTTTGGTAAACAAAGTTTTGACATCATGGACAATTAAGAAGCAAATGAAAATCTGACAACTAGTGACGAGTTGACAGAAAAAGGAAGACTTGTTTATAAACAGTATTCCTTACAATCTGTTTTCTTAGGTAAGACCGGGGGAATTCTATCGATCATTTAATTTTTAGGAGCAAGCTTTTTCCGAGAAATAAGTTTTATTGTAAGTGTTTTCTTTTTGCTGTCATTTCGTTATACTAAAAGAAACAGTTGGAAAGGAAGCGGTAGAGAAATGGAAAAAACTTTAGTTATTATTAAACCAGATGGTGTAAAAAGGCAATTGATTGGACGAATTTTACAACGTTTTGAAGATAAGAATTTAAAAATTGTACAAATGAAATTAACCACGCTGTCAGAAGCCTTGTTAAATGAACACTATGAACATCTAAAAGAAAAAACCTTTTTTGAAGAACTGATTGAATACATGATGTCTGGCCCGGTAGTAGTAATCGTTTTGGAGGGAGAAAATGTAATCAAAAAAGTGCGTCAACTAGTCGGCGTGACCGATCCTCAGGAAGCCGAGATGGGAACTTTACGCGGTGATTTTGGTCTAAACAAAACGCAAAATTTAGTTCATGCTTCAGACTCATTGGAAGCGGCAAAAAGAGAGGTTTCCGAATTCTTTCAATGAAATTGGTCTAGGTAAAAATTGCAGATATAGTTGAAATTTTTGGGCCATTGGGCTACACTTAAAAAGCAATTAAACCGTAAAAGAAAATGGAGTTGAGACACATGGGCGAACGTTATGCCATTATTTTGGCTGCTGGTAAAGGAACGCGGATGAAATCAAGCCTCTATAAGGTACTTCATCCTGTTTGTGGAAAGCCAATGGTAGAGCATATTATTGAACGTGTAGAAGAAGTAAATCCGAATGAAATTGTAACGATTGTAGGGCATGGAGCTGATAAAGTAAAGGAACAGTTAAAAGATCGTAGCCAATATGCGTTGCAAGCAGAACAATTAGGAACTGGCCATGCGGTGTTACAAGCGGCTGAGTTTTTAAAAGGAAAATCAGGAACAACGCTTGTAATCAGTGGGGACACGCCTTTACTAACGAGTCAAACCTTAGATAATCTTTTTGACTATCACCAAGGAAAAAAGGCAGCAGCAACGATCTTAACGGCTCATGCTCAAGATCCAACAGGGTATGGACGTATTTTACGAGACCATGTTGGAATCGTTGATCGAATCGTCGAACAAAAGGATGCTTCTAGTGAAGAGGCACAAGTTCAAGAAATCAATACAGGTACTTATTGTTTTGACAATGAGCTTTTATTCGATGCGTTAGAGAAAATTACCACTGATAATGCCCAAGGTGAATATTATTTAACAGATATTATCAGCATTTTAAAAGAAGCAGGGAAAAATGTAGCTGCTTATCAAACGGATGATTTTTCAGAATCATTAGGAGTTAACGATCGTGTCGCTTTGGCACAAGCTAATAAAATCATGCGACAACGAATCAATCGTGGTCATGTGCTAAGTGGCGTCACTTTTATTGATCCTGATACAACCTATATAGATGCAGGCATAAAGATCGGTGCAGAGACAGTTATTGAGCCGGGTGTCTTTTTAAAAGGACAAACAGTGATTGGGGAAAACTGTATGATTACTGCTCAGTCACAAATTATTGATAGTACCATTGAAGATGAAGTAACTATCAAGTCCTCAGTGATCGAAGAAAGTTTGGTGCGAAAAGGAGCTGATGTAGGGCCATTTGCTCATTTACGTCCGCAAGCAGAGATTGGATCCCATGCACATATTGGTAATTTTGTTGAAGTGAAAAAAGCTGAGATTGGTCAAGGTACAAAAGTAGGTCATTTGACATATGTTGGCGATGCTACCTTAGGAAAAGACATCAATGTGGGTTGTGGCACAGTTTTTGTCAATTATGATGGAAAAAACAAACATCATACGACCGTTGGAAATCACAGTTTTATTGGCTCTGGAACAAATCTCATTGGACCAGTAAACATTGCAGCAAATAGTTGCACCGCGGCAGGTTCCACAATCACCCAAGATGTTCCAGAAAATACCTTGGCAATTGCCAGAGCTCGTCAAGTGAACAAAGATGGCTATGCGGATCATGTACCTTATCAACAATAAATTTTTTCCCTCTGAAACTTTTTTCAGAGGGATTTTTCTACTAGAAGGATTAAAATGTAGTACAATAAAAGAGAAAAAATAAATTGAGGTGAAAAAATGATTCAAGAAAAAATAATGCTTCCGATAAAGGATGGGAAAGCTACACTGAATACTTATGTCATTGAAAATTTTCGAGAAATTCAACTAGACCGAAAACGGCCAGCAGTCATTATCTGTCCGGGAGGAGGCTATGAATTTATTTCAGAAAGAGAAGCTGAACCAATTGCAATTAAAATGCTCAACTATGGCTTTCAAGCATTTGTATTAAATTATAGTGTCAAACCAGCTGTTTTTCCCCAAGCGCTGTTAGAATTAGCTAGTGCAGTTAAAATGGTCAGACAAAATTGTGATAAATGGGGAGTAGATCCTGAAAAAATTGCCGTCGCAGGTTTTTCAGCAGGTGGCCATCTTGCTGCCAGTTTGGGTGTTTTTTGGGAAGAAGACTTTTTATCAGCAGAACTAAAAGGAAAGAGTTCAGATTGGCAACCAAATGCCTTGATGCTTGCTTATCCTGTGATTACTAGCGGTGAATTTTCGCATGAGGATTCATTCAAAGCACTTTTGGGTGATGACCTTTCACATAAAGAAGAGTTTTCCTTAGAAAAGAAAGTGACCAAACAGACACCACCAACCTTTTTATGGCATACGTTAGAAGATGGCTTAGTCCCGGCGGAAAATAGTTTGCTTTTTGCACAAGCCCTAAGAAAAGAAGATATTCCTTTTGCCTTACACGTTTTCCCTAAAGGCGGTCATGGCCTTAGTTTAGCAAGTGTCGAATCTGACTTGCCACAAAGTGATAATATAAGAGACGATGTAGCGGTATGGCCGGATTTATTTTCCCAATGGCTTAAAATAACACTGGCCTAATGAAGCAAAGGAGGCAGCTCTTTTGAAAAAAATCTTGATTATATCAGGAGGTTGGCAAGGCCACTATCCTGATGAAATAAGTGAGCAGATGGCAAAGCTACTTTCTAAACACGACGTAGTCATTAAAAAGGATTTAGCAGTCCTTGATGATAAAAAGTATCTCCAAGAACAAAATTTATTGATCATGAATTGGACGCGCGGGGAACTGAATTCCGAACGATTTGAAACAATCCAAGAAGCTGTTTCTCAAGGAATGGGACTTGCCGGAGTTCATGGTGGATTGACTTCTGCTTTTCAAGCAAATAAAAACTGGCAATTTTTAACAGGTGGACTATTTGTGGCTCATCCTGGAGGCAATCAAACAAATTACAAGGTCCATATAGATCAACCAAATCATCCAGTAATGAAAGGGACCCAAGACTTCTCTCTAGTAAGCGAACAGTATTATTGTTTAGTCGATCCCGCCATCAATATTTTAGCGAGTACAACATTTGCTCAAGCGAACCATCCCAATGCAGTCAATGGAAGAATTACCCTTCCTGTGGCTTGGACCAAGAGATGGGGAGCTGGTCGTATTTTTTATCACAGTTTGGGGCACGATCCTAAAGTTTTTTCTCTGCCCCAAGTAAAGCGATGGACAAAACAAGGCTTTGAATGGGCGATGTCTAATCAAGAAGAGGAGGGAATTTCGTGCAAAAAGCAAAACGATTAAAAGTAGGAGATAAAGTAGCAATTGTCAGTTTATCTTCTGGTATGCTCGGAGAAACTGCCAATGCACATAACCTTGACATTGGAACCAAACGTTTGCAAGAATTTGGCCTTGAAGTTGCCTTTATGCCAAATACGTTAAAAGGGCTGGACTATTTACAGTGTCATCCTGAAAAACGAGCGGAGGATCTAAAAGCCGCATTTTTGGACCCTTCGATTAAAGGAATTATTTGTGCCATTGGTGGCGATGATACTTATCGTCTGCTTCCTTATCTAATGGACGATGAAGATTTCTTGACAGCTGTCAAACAAAATCCAAAATTATTTACTGGGTTCTCTGATACGACAATCAATCATTTACTATTTTATAAGCTAGGTCTGTCCACTTACTATGGCCCAAGTTTTGTGACAGATCTCGCCGATATTTCAAATGAAATGCTTCCTTACACAAAAAACTGGTTTGCTAACTTTATTGAAGGTCAAAAAGAATTGACAGAAATAAAACCTGGTGAGTTTTGGTATGAGGAACGGACTGATTTTTCCAAAGCAGCAGTTGGAACTAAACGGGTGAAGCACCGAGAAACAAGAGGGTATGAAAGTCTACAAGGACCCACGTCTTTTTCCGGTCCCTTATTTGGGGGCTGTTTAGATAGTTTTTATGATATTTTAACGACGACTCGCTATTCTGATGAAAAAGAAATCTGTGAAACTTATGGCTTATTCCCAAGTAATGAACAGTTAAAAGGAAAAATTTTATTTTTAGAAACGTCAGAAGAAAAACCAAAACCAGAAGAATTTAGAAAAATGCTGGAAACGTTAAAAGTAAGAGGGGTTTTTGACGTAGTAAAAGGTGTCCTTTTCGGCAAACCACAAGATGAAGTTTTTTATGAAGAATACAAACAAGTCATAAAAGAAGAACTTGATGATTTTCCTCTTTCAGTCGTTTGCAATGTGAATTTCGGTCATGCTTTTCCAAGAGCAGTATTGGCTTATGGCATCGAAGTAGAAGTGGCTATTGAAAATCAGTGTATTCTTTTTATGGAGTCTCTTTTTACTAATAAATGACTTATTTTTTAGTTTGAAAAGGATTATCCTAGGCTAACTCTTGTTTTAACAAGCAAGAAACATTATAATAACAACAGAAGAAATAATTAAAATGTATCTGTAAACGCAAAGAAAGTGGAGGTTCTCATGTCAAACCATTATTTTGATCCAAGATTAAAGATTTTTGCGCTAAATTCAAATCGACCATTGGCAGAAAAAATCGCAGCCGCTGTAGGTGTGGAATTAGGAAAATGTACCGTGAAACAATTTAGCGATGGTGAAATTCAAGTAAATATTGAAGAAAGTATTCGTGGTGCGCATGTTTATATCATTCAATCAACGAGTAGTCCTGTCAATGATAACTTGATGGAAGTATTGATCATGATTGATGCGTTGAAACGGGCCAGTGCAAAAACAATCAATGTGGTGTTACCTTATTATGGGTATGCACGGCAGGATCGGAAGGCTCGCTCGAGAGAACCAATCACAGCTAAATTAGTAGCCAATATGATTCAAAAAGCAGGGGCAGATCGCGTTGTAGCACTAGATTTGCATGCTGCACAAATTCAAGGTTTCTTTGACATTCCAGTGGATCACTTGATGGGTGCTCCTTTGATTGCGAATTATTTTGTAGAACAAGGAATAAAAGGCGATGATGTCGTAGTTGTTTCTCCCGATCATGGGGGTGTGACACGTGCTCGTAAATTGGCGGAATTTTTGAAAGCTCCAATTGCGATCATCGATAAGCGTCGACCAAGAGCCAACGTGGCAGAAGTGATGAATATCATTGGCGATGTTGAAGGAAAAACCTGTGTGATTATTGATGACATGATTGATACAGCAGGTACCATTACTTTAGCAGCCAATGCTTTGAAAGAAGCCGGTGCTAAAAAAGTATATGCTTCTTGTACGCATCCTGTTTTGTCAGGTCCTGCTCTACAAAGAATTCAAGATTCAGCCATTGAACGATTGGTCGTGACCGACTCAATTTATTTACCAGATGATCGCAAAATCGATAAAATCGATGAAATCAGTGTGGGTGATTTGATTGCAGAAGCTATCAAACGAATTCATGAAAACAAACCAGTTAGTCCTTTGTTTGAAAAACCAATGCAACTAAATAAATAAGCAAAAGATCCAGGAAATATTTTCTGGATCTTTTATTATCGTACGTTGACACGGTTTCGAACTCGTCTAGCTAGCTATGAGTTAGAACACCATACAAATCTTATGCAACAAACATTTTATGCAATCAAAGAACACTTGAAAACAATGATGAAAATTAGCCCCTTAACTAAACGAATGGATAGCGCTATGATCGAGTCTAATATCAAAGGGATGAGTCGACTTGAACTACTTTATATTTGCGCCCAAAATGTTGTAAAAGAATTGGAAAAAGAAGGACTAGCTATCCCGGATCAA
>Ga0079226_10000464_pt1 | contig 28150 bp, 35 predicted proteins | sample Poulit2014_FD_76345 | JGI IMG/M metagenome (GOLD analysis project Ga0079226, IMG submission 76345) | Agricultural soil microbial communities from Georgia to study Nitrogen management - Poultry litter 2014 | ecosystem: Environmental > Terrestrial > Soil > Agricultural land | place: USA: Georgia...
CAGCCGCCTAATAACAGCGTCATAATTGCCAGCAATGCTAGCCATGTTTTTCGTGTAATCATCATTTGCCCTTTTGATTTTTTGTTCATGCTGCTTTGCCAAGAGTGCCGATTGAGCTTTGAGCGTTGTTAGCTCATCGCGCAATGCGTCACGCTCGTTTTTGATTGTCCCCAATGCCGCTAATACAAAGAGCAGCATCAGCGATAGCAATAAAACGAGCCCCCTCACTGGTACACTCCTGTTGCTATCTGCTTAGCGATACGAGCCGCGCGCTCAGGGGTCTGTTTTGCCCAGTTACTGTCGAGAGCTTCTTTCGCCGCCAGCTCATAATCGCCGCGCTGCAGGTAATGCAGGGTGCGATTGAACCCAAGTAATCCGTTGACACCAAGCTGGTACGCCATGTTTACCAGCGCATCTTGCCTCACCTCGTCAAGCGCATTAAAAAACGGCAGTATAGATTTTAGCGCATTTCGCCTCTGGTCAATCTCGTAATCAAGCCAAAAATCAATAACGGCATCTGGCATTGCGCCGCCTCGCCGCTCGTCGATTAAAAAACCAACGCCGATGGTTAAATAACCAAGGTGGTCGCGGTAGGCGTGTTTTACCACGCCTTCGTCTCGCAGCAGTTGTTTTTTTAGCATACAACTCCTCATGCTCATCTTTGATCTAGTTAAAACGCACCACTCAGCACTGGCATGGTATCGCTTATGCGGGAGTATAGCTGGCGGCATGGGTGGTACTGGCCTTATGCTACTGGTTTTTATCCGTCCTTGCGTTTTTCGTCTAGGGCAACGGGCTTTCTAATACCGCGCTTCCGCGAACAACGCCTCAGCCGTAATTTCCCACCCGTCCGATGCATCAAGTGGATCTATCAAACATTTGGTCAAACTAACCACAACATCGCTGGCATCGCCACTCACTTTGAATATAGTTTTAGTATTATCAGTAGAACGGGCTACACTCACACTTGAATTGGTAGCAAAATCGTTTGGCACGAGAGTGCTCACAGAAGCGACACCCCTCATTCTAGGATGATCTACCATTACAGATCCGTCAGACAAAATAGTGGTGGAAACTCCATTTAAAGACGCGTCTACTGTTGCAGAATTTCTATTTGGGTATGTTCTTATTTCACCCGTGGGCGAGACAATAAACCTCAAATCTTTATGGATAAAAACATCAACTCCATAACCGCTTCTCTGCCCAGATGAGTTAGCATTATCAAAAAAGGAAGTGGAAACAGAGTTCACTCCGTCATGGAAAGCACGCAAATTTGCGGATGCGGATAAACTTAAAACCGCCGATGCTTTAGCATTTAGATGAAACCTGATTCTGCTGGAAGAACCACTAAGCAGTTCTATTTCACAGAAATAAGATGATCTGAAATAACTATTTTCTTTATCAAAGGCTACCCAATCGTTCAAATTAGAGTCAAAACCTATAGTCATATAAGCTTTTCGCCAGATCTGGTCAGAAGGTAGCAGTGGCACACCATATCTAGACAACGCTAGTTCTGATGTTGGAGAGGGATACTCAAATTTAAAAGTGTCTACAACCGAAGAAGCAATACCTTCCCCCATCATATTGTAACCAAGCTGCGTAGCGTGTACGCCATCTCGCAACAATCTCCCCTGTACTGTAAATGAACCAAAACCTGCATAGGCCAACACTGCCCAAGGAAGTGAAGCGCAAACATATTCTTGAGCAGCTTGAATTGCTTGCCAAGTTGTCTCCTCTCTGTTTTGAGGGTTGCCGACTAAAGATAAAAAAGTTATTCCAATATTGTGATTACTTCTCAAATAAGATAGCAGGCCTTGCAGTTGTACTTGGTATGCATCTCTTGAAACTTCTTCTAGTTGGTCAGTTTCACCTTGGTGAAAGATAACACTCCTACTTCCCACATTCACTTCATTGTCAATGATATAACTGTTTAAATTATTTATTTGATCTTCTATAAAGGTAAATGTAGTGCTACCCACAGACAAATCTTCTAAAGAGGCTCCGCCTTGGGCTGCCGGTAATAAAATGACCCCCCTCCCCGTTTCCTTTGCATATTTGTTTGCAAAGGCTGACCAAGCGTGCCCGCGACTTATAGAAGTTCTCGCATGGGGCATATCGTAAACAATTGGCAGAAGAGCTTGTTCGTTTTTATCCCAATAAAGACATAAATCTCCATCAATTGGTTCCGGAAATTCCTTTGGCTTTGAAAAATCATTAGGCGGAGTTGCATGGCCAACGGCGTTAGACTGGCCGAAGATTATAAAAACGTCATAAGAAAGACTCAGGCCTTCTATCGAGGACCACGTATAACTACGCCCCACAGATTTAACATAGTACGATTTATCTTCCGAAAGGGCGCTGGCAGGCAGCGCCAGCAGATCAGCAATGCCATCTACCGCCACCACACCCCGCGCCACCATCGCCGCGCCCTTGTCGGGGTTGGCAAGGTCTTGCCGTATCACAGCATCCCCAGCAGGTACGAAGGCATCATCTTCTGGGAGTCCTGTGCCAGTAGTGGTGTAGGGCAAATCAACCTGCCCAGATACACGCCAGAACTCGCCGTTACTGTCGCGGATGATCTGGTTGTACTGGGTTATCTCGATCTCGGCGGCGTATTCGCCTGCAAACTGATATCCGCTTGATGCTGCGATAAACGTGCGGAACTCCTGTTCGCGAGAGGATTGATCTGCGTTGAACTCCGACTCCATCCCCGCCAGCGTGCGACGACTTCTATCAAAGCGGTCTTGCCATGTTTCGTTATCGCTATTCACAGCGTGGTCTAGATTCTCAGCATTGTCGTAAAGATCACGCGGGTCTGAGCTACCCAGCGGATTGCCCGTATTATAAGTTGTCAATTTGGCACCTCATCATCGTATTGATAGACTCTGTCATCGTAGTTTACAGCACTGATCCGCACTTCCAGATTGTTAGGCGTGACCTCCTCAACAATAGCGGGAAACGCCCATTTATCCACCGTGCCCAAGTAAAAATGCCAGTCTCTTTCGGGCACTTTATCGGTGTTCACCACCAGCAAATGCCCTTGCAGCTCGCAATCAAACGGCCCAACTAACTCGCCTTTATCGTTGCGCCATGCGCACATTAGTTGGCCGCTCAACTCTATTGGCTCGGTTATACCTATCGCTACATTGTCGCCTGATTTGTGCGCATAGGCAACAAGCGCAGACTGGCTAAAGCCCTCTACTTCGTCGGTTATTGATATGTAAGAAAGGTAATTGCAGTTAAGCCCCTCAAGCTCGGTGCTAAAGTCATAGCTCCAGCGCTGGTATTTCTGCGCCATTCTCATACGCATACCGATGCGCCAAGCCTGCACGTAGTCAGTGACACCTTCCAGCGTCACCTCTTCCGCTTTCAGGCCAAAATCGCCCGCCAAGCGTATCTTGATGGTTTCTTCTTCGAATCCGTTTTCAGCGTTGCGGAACGTGACATCCACGCCGTCAAACTCATCGCGGCTTTTGCCGATGAACGAGCGCACTAAGCCGCGCGTCATGTTCTGCGCACTGAACGCCTGCTCAAACGTTGTACGCCTGCCATCTCGTAGTGGCGTTAGTATGCCGTCATGAAGCGTAAGTGCGCCCATGCCTGCGCCTAGCGCTGTGTTGATCGCATCAGCAACCGTGGTCTGGCTAAACGCATGGTTAAACGTCTCGCCGCGCGATGCCCACAAATCATCTAAGTCTTTGAGCGCCACCCAATCAATATCGCGCTCTTTATACCCTGCTTGAGCTGCTATCTCTGCCACTGCCGCGGCTATTGAGCGAGTAGCTGATACTGCGCCATAACCGTTGTCTGTGACACCCCTAATGCGTCTGCGCGCCACTAGGTTAAACATAGTCTCTGATGTCGCGGATAGTTTTTTGCTGCTTGCAAGATGGATTGCAATGGTTGTCCACGGATAGCTGGTGGGCGCATCGTATTTTACGCGCGCCGCCTGCCACAGAACCTTGTTTCTTACTTTGTCGCCGCTGCCGTCGCCTGTGCGTTTGGCCCTCATCTCAATGGCCATTTTGCTGGGCAAGGTTATTTCTCTGGTGTAGCCAACTTGGTCAGGCGTGCTGGCGCTAAAAGAATAATCTACCGTGTTCCACGCTGTCGCTCCGAGCTGCCGCCACTGCGCCTGCACGGTCTGCGTTGTTGACTGCCTATCGCCCTTGTCGTTGTACTTAACCAGCCCCTCTGGGAAAAAGAAATCTAGCTCTATTTTGTCAGTGGCTCTGCCCTGATTTGTTAGCGTGAACGGCCCCGTCCAACCTTTGGATGTTGATGTGCCCGCTAACGATATAGTGAAATCCACATCCGTCACAGGCGTCACAAAACCCTGCCACTCCGTGTCTATATCGCCACTACTACCAATGCGCTCAACACTCATTAGGCCAACCCCATATGGGGTCAGGCTCGTCACTTCATAAAGAAGCCCTACTCGCCCGACTGCTGCGTCGCCTACACCAGCAAAACCTATATCATCAACAGGCGCTCCCGCTGTTGTTTTCAGGTAAAGCCTGTTTCCTGTTGCGTCATAGCTGTCAATCTCGTAAATAGAGGCCGTATCACCCACTCGAACCTCTATTCTGTCATTCGGCACAATAGGCGCGATGGCGTCAAAATTGCCGCTTAAATACCACTCATCCACGTCGTCTTGCGCCCATTCGTACGGCATAATAGGGGCAATGCTCAGCTGCATTCCCACCTCCCAGCCTGGCGCAACAAAAGGGGGTGCAAATGTCATCGTTTTGCCCGAAAGGCTGACCTTGTCGTAACCCGTGGGCTCCGAATACGAGCTCGTGGCATCAAGCTCTAAGCCTGCCGCCCCCATAGTGCCGTCCACTTCTGCGGCTGGCTGCCACCACTCGTGCGCGGGGTCGCCACTAAGATTCGCATTGGGCGGGTAAACGGTAAAACTTGCGTTATCGCCAAGCGCCAAAAGTGGCGTGTTTTCTATTTTGATCTGACTCGCTGGTATGTCGTACTCTCCCGCCCCCACACACAGCAGCACACGCATGTGCTGGTCGCGCGCAGTCTCGTACCAGCGTCTGGGTGGATTAAGGTAATCGGGGTAAATTCTGTTTTCACCAAATGATTGACGGACAACCTCGCCCAGCCGTGCCATGTTGGCCTGCGCGTTTACAGAGTCCAGCGCGCTGCCTTGTCCTGGCATTTTTGGCGCCCCTGGAATAGAAGGCTTTAGGCCAAGCGCACGCCTTACTTCTCGGCCCACTCGTCTGTAGTTTTGGGGGTTATGGATTAGGCTTGCACCACCTGTGAGGACCGCCCCAACATACTTCTCGCTCCCTTTTTTTGGCAGCGGATAAATATCCACAGTGTCCTTAGCGCCGATAGTCGTGATACCCCACGCGGGCATTGGTAGGGGCTTGCCGTTAACAGAAACTGATACACGCTCGCTTCCATCAAAACCGGGCACACCCTGAAGCCATCCCAAAATAGTAGTGCCGCCTGCAGCGTGGCGCTCCACTGGCTCGGTATCGGTGATGCTTGAGTAAACGTTAATCATAGTATTCAACCCGCGTGAACTCTTTCTCAAACTGCGGAATGTTGCGAAGCCGCATACCCAGTCTCTCGTTAACAGCCTCTAATATCATACGCCTACCATCCACAGAAACAACAATGCCTATATGTGCGCACACATTGCGCTTGTATCCCGTGGCAATCGCGCCCTGTTTTATATCGCATCGAGTCAACGTGGGCGCAATTTCTGCTGCGTTTCTGGTTGCCATGCGTTTGTCGTCCGCTCTTTGCGTGGCAAGCAATGGCATCAGCGGCTTGTTAAACTCATGGTGCCGCACCCATCGCACCAAGCCATAGCAGTCGAGCCGTGGGTATTCTCTACCCATATCCACATATTCGCACTTCAAGTATTTTTCAATCATCACATGTACTGAATAGCAGGTGCATTTAAATTCGTAAACCGCTCTCGCGGATATGCGGTGTTGAGCGCATCAAAAACAGCGGCTTCAATCGTGCACATCATGCCCTCGAAGCTGCCGCCAACCATTGCAAACGTAAGGCCGTTAAACGCGGGCTGCGACATATCGGGGTACAGATATTCGCGATAAATAATGTCTGTTTGCTCGTCCGATTCAAGCGCGCCCACGATAACATTGTGCGCCTCTTTCGCCACATTCCAGATTCCAAAGCTAAGCGTTTGATCTATTTTGTCGCTGCGTTTTGGCCTGCTTACAGCTAGATTTCCCGCGATGAAAGTGACGCTTGTTTCGTCCTCAAGCTTAGCCACTATGTCTTCAAATCCTGTGCAAACATAAATTGGGCTTGCATTAGGCGGCTTAATTTCAAGTGTCTGAATAATAACATGCTCACTTGGTGCGCTTGCGTAAACTTTTTTAAGTAGCTCGCTCATACCTCGGGCCACTCCCTGTTAACAGCAAGATCGATAATGTCCGCATCCAAGATAAACTCCTGCCCATACTCGTACCACTCCGGAGGAATTATAGGGCGCTTGAACACTTCCAGCTGCATTCTGAATTTCCAGAGACACGAACCCCATAGCTCTGGACCTTCATACATATCTGTAAACCGGCAGGCGTAGGGCATCAGCCCTTCAGGTGTCTTTATGGTCGCGTTAAACCACTTAGTGCCATCCATCGCATCGTAGGCAAACCACGCCTCGAAAAGTTGCGCCTCTGAATCGTTCAAAATGATGCTGACTGGCAGAATACTGGGGACACTTTGGAATGTACGCCGCTGACGTGCTCGACCTGTCACCATCTCTGTGCGGGCAAACGGCTGTACGTGGTTAAAGCCGTAACCCTCTCGCATAAACGGCGGCAACTCTTTGGGGAAGTCTAGCTCTGGCGTCATGCTCCTTGTCTCCTCAATCCGTATGCCCGCTGCATAGCTTTCGCCCGTGGGCCGTTGCTCATAATGTCAGACACAAATACATCAATCTCCATTGATCCATCGTCACGCTGGCGCTGCTCCACATCGCCGCCCCTACTGGAGTCCTCAAACAAGTTTACCACGACCGTCGGCGGAGCTTGTCGCGTACTGCTACTCGGCTGCGGTATAGCACCCGGAGACGGCAGCGCCCTGCCTGAACGCATGGCCTCTAAGTTATCTACACCGATACGAGCGGTAGATGCTGCATCGAATACGTATTCCTTACCGTGGACTACGCCAGCCACTTCGTCCAGCCCACCATCGCCCGTGTAACCGCCCTTGCGGAATCCGCCAAGCGCGCCTATCGCGAGAACCGCACCTATACCAATGGCGGCAGCAGCACCAAAGGAGCCAATAGATGCCATAAATGCCGCTGGAGTCCATGCGGCAGCCGTAGTAGATGCCGCAGCTACTTGTGTAGTAGTGGTGGTCGCCGTGGCAGCAGTTGCCGCCGCAGTAGTCGTACCTATGGCCGCTACTTCGGCAGCAGCAGCGGCAGTAGCTTTCGGACCGCGCAATACCAGAATCGCCTGATAGGCTAGCTCCTGCGCAATCATCTGACCGATAGCGTTGACTACGCCTCTAGCCATGCTTTGGAATACACCTCGCGCCGCCTCACCGAAGTCCTCGGCATCAAAGATGGCGCTCTCGAAGGCGTCCCCGAAACCTCTGGTAAACCGCTCTATAGTTTGTCCAGCAATCTCATTGAAGTTGGATAGGTTCTGTTCGGCAGCCAGCAGCCAGCGATCCCAATAGCTACCATTCGCCTCGATAAGAGCATCATTGCGCTCGTTCTCCAGTCGTAGCAGCAGGTCGGTGCGTGCCTGCTCGTTCTCGAACGTGGCATTCTCGACGATGGCTCGACGTCGCGCATAGGAAGCTAGGATTGCTTCCTCTTCGGTCATTAGTTCGCGGGCAATATCGTCGCGCTCGCGGTTTATTTTCTCTTGGTCGGCTTCGGCCTGCGCTAGCTTATTACGCATGTCAAGCTCTTTAGCCATGCCACGCAGCATCTCTTGCTGTGCGGGGAGGAGTCCTTGCAGTCGACCATGTTGGATTTCGTACAGCAGTTGCTCAGCCTCAGTTGCGTCTTTGGCAAGGTTTAGCTGGCGGTGGTATCCGGCCAGCGTCTGCTCGAACGCTGTAGAGAGTGCATTCTGAGAGTCGGTTAGCTCCACTACGGTATCGTCTAGCGTCTTGGTTTCTTTATTCAGAGTTGCAACGGCTTCGGCGGCTTGGCTGGAATCCTTACCCACTTGGGCAAACATATCAGCGTAAATGTCACTGACCGCAGCCGCTTCTGCGTCGGTGTCCTTGCGCATCTGCTCAAGAAGCGCTTTGTGCTCCTCACCGGTCTTAGAGCGTATCTTTTCGATGCCACTACCGATGGCATCCGCAAATCCATCAAGTCCTAATGCTCGCAGCGCACCCTGCCCCAGTCCTGTGAGAAATTGCAGTAGGTCTGCCAGCTTATTGCGGACCGCGTCTAGTGGGTTTGTCAGCGAGAACTTAATATCCTCGCCGAGTCGACTGAAGAAGCCGCCGATATGAATGGCAATGCTATGCAGGCCGCCCATGAGCGCAATACCAGCCTTCTCAACAATCTCGAACTCATTGCGCAGATAAGTGCCGATTTCCCACCCTGCAAACGCTGCAGCGGCTAGGCTCAACGCTGTGCGCATGGATAGCAGCTGCTTTGTTGTTATAGCCGCCTGAGTCGAGAATATGCGCAGCACGTTTGTGTAAGCAGCCGTAGCAGCTGATGCTAGCGCCTTTGCAGTAGGTATAGTGTATACGGCAACAACATAAGCAGAGACCAGCTTTGTCGCTAAAACAACTGTGCTAGCAATCGTTTCAATGTTTTCACCAAATGCTCTTAATGCGCTTGTTAGCGACTGAACAAGCGAGCGAGAATTACCACTAAATGCTTTCCCGATTGATATTTGCACGTCAGCAAACGCCGATGAAAGCCCTTGCAGATCACCTTCTAGCGTGTCGCGGATAACGCCGGCCATTTGCGCCGCTTCACCGCCAACATCTTTAAGGTCTTCTGATAGCTCCCGTACTTTAAAGCGCTGTTCGACAAGTGCGAGAATTGCAGGTCCGCCACGATCACCAAATACAGTCAGCGCTTGTGCGGCACCTATGCCGCTCTCGGCTAGCGTGTCGATGATATCGGCTAAATCGTTTGTCTGCGGGTTTACGTCTTTTAAGCTAACACCCAGCGCTGCTAGCTGCTCCTGTGCGGCCTTGGAAGGGTTTGCAAGGCTAGACAGCACACGGCGCAATCCCGTACCGGCTGAGCTTCCCTGAATACCGGCGTCAGATAACGCACCAATCGCAGCAGCTGAATCACTCATACTGATTTTTAGAGACGCTGCAACGGGGCCAACGTAGCTCATTGCATCGCCAAGCTGGCGAACGTCGGTATTAGCTCTAGCAGTAGCAGCAGCAAGCACGTCAGATACGTTTGCAGCGTCCTCGGCGGCAATGCCGTAGGCACTCATGATGTTTGACGCGACGTCCGCTGCGCTACCAAGGTCTAACGATGCAGCGGTAGCAAGGTCGAGAATTGCAGGAATCGCTGCAATGGAATCGTTGGCGTTCCAGCCTGCGCGTGCTAAGAACTCAAGACCAGCTCCGGCTTGACTGGCTGAAAACTCGGTCTCAGCGCCAAGTTTACGTGCTGTATTAGTTAGCCGCTCAAGCTCGACAGAAGATGCTCGACTAACAGCGCTAACCCGCGCCATCTGCGCTTCAAAATCAGCGTACGTAGATAAAGAAGCTTTAAGGCCGCCGACTAACGCCGTAACGCTAAATGCACCAGCTGCGAGCTTGGCAGCTCCTGCCAGTTTAGACATTGAGGTGGAGGACTTGTCGCCTTCCCTAGCGACATCAGCCAATGACTTGCTGGTATTGCGCGACTCAGCTGTGAGGCCGCCAGAAGCCTGGTCAGCCGACCTGCTGCTCTTCGTGAATCGATCTAGGGACGACGAAGCACTATCGATATCGGCCACACCGGTAACGCGTAAACCAAGAGCAGCAACTTCAGTCATCGTCTACCTCACTGTTTAGGCTCTATGGCCTTCATATATACGCCGTCCATGGTTTTGATTATACGGTGAAACGTATGGAAGTCACCAAAACCATTGACTTGGAAGTACTGCCACACCGCTGTCCATGGTATCGGCCCACCAGCTTGCCTATCCCCCGCCAAATCCCAAAAAGCCGCCCAATAGTCTTGTTCTATATCGTTCAGCTCCGGCGGGGTTAATCCTTGCGGTATGTCAACTCCGTGATAACGATAAGCCGCTATCAGTTCTGCGGCATCTGGGTTTTGGACTGACCATCGGATGCTGACGGCGAGTGCTTTCCCACTTGTTCTACAAAGGCGTTGGCGTTGTCATCCAGCCGCTGAGCGGCGTTCAAAACCATCATGGTGAAGCGCTCGCCGCCACGGCTCATGATGAACTTGCGAGCCATTTCCTTGCTATAAGGCAGGTCTTCGCCGTTATTCTTGAGTCCACGCCAGCCTTTAAGAACATGCTCTATCAACACTTCTTTAGTGATGTTGGAGTATTGCTCTTCGGTCAAAGCCTTGCCACGTGACTGCGCTCTAACCTTAGCCTGATAAGCCTTCATAGCCTTACGAGCGCTGTCTGCCTGCATGCCAGTCACCAGCAGCTCAAGGCCGGGCGCTTCGTCCACTTCCATCCATTCGCCGTTGTCGATAACTTCGAGCGCAGCTTCATTCAATACAATATCGTTAATATCCATTTTCAATCTCCGGTTCTTGGTTCGCGGTTCAGGTCGGGCATCAGAGCGGTGAACCAAGCCGCCCCTAGCCCTAGCCCCATTACGGGGATTCGGTTAAATGGTGATAATGCGACCGTTTACAGCAATGCCGAAGGCACGGGTGAAGTTGTCGTTTTTAGCACCACCAGAACGAGCACCGTCAAGAGCTAGCCCTTGGAACAGATCGGTCATACCAGCGGGCGGGGCGGTAGCGGTAATGTCGCCAGTAGTAGTGCCGGTGGTCTCAATCGCCTCGCCGCCAGCGGTAGCCGCAACGCTGAATGTGTCGTCGGTCAGGCCGTCCTCAACCACGTAGTAGACAACGCCAGCTGTCAGGCCAGTGGGCAGGGCAGCACCATCGCCCAGGGTGAACATAACCGGCTGGCCTGCAACAAAGCCGTGATCAGCCCATGTCACAACGCCAGGATCGGCAATGCTGATAGTTACATTAGCCTCTGGAGCACAATCAGCGCCACGCTCTACACGGAAAGCATAAGGTCGGCAGTTGTCTTCGATAGCCTCACGAAACTTAGCTTGACCCGGATCAAGGTGCAGCGGGATAAAGGTGTTGTTCATGGTGCCACCGTTGCGCGTTCCCTTCGACTTCATCATCCAGTCAGAGTTGATCAGCTCGTATTCGTTAACGGCCTGTTCGCCGCCAAGCTCACCAACATTAAAAAGACCCTTGATTTCAATCCAGTTGATACCTTGGAAATCAGCTGGGGTTACTTCGAGTTTGGCGGGTACTGGATTTTCACTAATGAAAATCTTGGTATTCGCCATTGTGTAAATCATTTCTTCAGCCATTAGTCTTGCTCCTGCTCAGTGTTGGCCGGGACGGCCTTTTCCCCGGAAGCACCGGATCTACGTTTTGCCACCGCCTTCTTTCGTTCGGCCATGGCTGTTTTCTTCTTAACGCCTGTCATTTCAGCAGCACCCTTGGCAACGTGCATAATGGTTTCGCCAACAGCTGAGCGCAGAAGTGCGTCTCGTGCTAATTTTCGCCTTTCTTTGCAGTTTTTGCAACTCATGCGAATGTCCTCCACGGAATTCTAACAGGAACGTTCCAGTAACCGCCGTCTTCGTATCCGTCCATAACGTGCGGTGCTGATGTAATAGTAACGCAAACTGAGCCGTAACGCACCGTATAGCCGTCTTTAAAATGTTCGGCTATCTGCCCAGCTTGATCAATAAAAACGCTAGTATCTTGGCCCAGTGGCATAACCAGCGTCAGCATTAAAAACCCGCGCCGTGTGTGTTTTTTGCCGGTTGCGATCATCTCAGGATTTGGCGCTGCCGTCACATGACCAACACGAATATAGCCGCTAGTCAATGCCGTAAATTTCTCAGCAGGCCAAGCGATAGGTAGCGATAAACCCAGCGAATCAATACCGCTCTTTAGTGCTAACCATATTTGAGTTTCAATTGCTGGCATCATGTTTTACCTTTGATCTCGCTGACCGCTGTTTTAACGATATTAGGCCATTCTGCCACAGCGCCTTCAATAAAATAATTTCCTTGTTGATTATACACACGTCCGAGTCTATCTGCTCCAACATATCCGAAGTTCATTCTGGCGGCGTAAATCGCTTGGTAGCCAATGTAGACCGTTTCATCTGCTTTTAGTGTCGCAGCAATCAGACCGATATTGCTACCGGCGTAAGGGCCGTCTGCAACATTTGGCATGCCTGACTTGCTGGCTAATAGCGAGCGCGCAAGGTTGCCCGTCAAGAATGGTACACGACCGCCTTCTGGCTTGGTCTTGGCTAGCTCCTCGCCAAGCAATTCGACTGAGCGACCATGCGCAGCATTGATACGCTCTTTAGTCTCTGTAACCCATGCGTCTATTGATTCTGTGAAACTGGCCATAGTTATACCCCGATCAACTCACCGATCTAATCAAGCGGTATTCGCAGTCACACCCGCAATTTATCACATTATGCGCCCCACCCGCCGGATCATGCGGATAAAGCATCACTGACCCATCACTAAGCACAAACGGCGTATCTAATCCGGTCACCGACACGCCCGCCATCTCAATATGTGTAATGCGCCCATCAGCGCCACGCCTATGCCGCCATGTTTTTACGACTGCACTGCGGTCTAAGCCTTGTTGCTCTGCTGCTTGCTCCCATGCCACATCACGCGCACCCATAACCGCCGCTGCGGTCTCTGTTGTCGCTACCGTGTCTGCACGCGCTTTTAGCAGTGCGTTTCTGTATTGCCGCTCGGATAGCAAACGCTGAGCCTCCGGTACAGCCTCGCCGCGAACGTATGCAGCTAGAATGCGCTGCTCGGTTGCTTTATTCACCTTGTAGCGCATGGCAAGGCTTCCGTCTGCGCGCCTAACAACAAGCGATTGAACACCCTCGGGCGTGCGCATACCGGCTGATACGTTAGCGAGCCTTGCCGCCCTTGGGCCATCCAATCCTAGAATACCGCCCTCACGAACACCGCCAGCACCCACGCGCCCAACTAGATCTCGCGCGATAGTGCGCGGATGGTTGCCACCCATGTAACCCGCTGCAATCACCTCACGCGCCACCTCGACCTGCTCTTGCACAAAACCAACTACGCGAGTCGCAACATTTTGCCGTATCCATTTTTCAGCCGCTGGATTTTGCAGGTTAAACCGCAGACCAATGGCACCCTGCCCTGAGCCAACAATTAGTGCGGCCGTAGCAGTGCCTGACTCAAGGAAAACGCTGGTCAATACTTGGCTGTATTCGTTGAATGCTCCCTCGTTTATATTGAGCGCCTGCACTGCGCTAAGCGTCGAACCCGACTCAAGCGCGGAAAGAAGTGCTGGCCAATTGGCATTAGCTTGCAGATCAACCACTGCTCGCATGAATGCCTGCCTAACAGCAGGTTCGTGCTTGCTCAGTAATTCAGCAAATTGACGCGCCTGCGATCGTGTTGGGCGTAGTGCCATTAGTATGGCTCCACTGTCACTTTCCCGCGTAGTTTGCGAGTGTATATATAATCCGCGCCCTTTTTAACTCGAATAGGTTGCGGTACATACACGACAACCCCTCTGGATGTATCTGCTGACATGGCGTTTTCGACCTCATTATCGTTAACGAAAACCCTAACAGGTTTGCCGATTTTAACAGTGTTTGCAATGGTGTATATCATGATCAGCCTCGGATGATGAATCTAACCGCCGACACAGTACCTGCCGCCGGTATGCGCTCAACAGATAGCACGGTCACTCGCACACCATCGACCGATAAAATATCGCCAGCCTGATAGCCCATTGCTGGTGGTGCACAAATTACCTGCCTGTCGCTCGCAAGGATAACAGCACTGCCGACCTCTGTGCCGACCAATCGTGAATCTACACCTCTAACAGCAGCCTTTAGCGTTTCTGGTTTCTCGGTTGGCTCCACCGGCAACCACGGCTTATCAGGATCGACAGCGCCGGGCGTTACGCGAATAAGCTGAATAACGCCTTGGCCAAGTCCACCGCTTGAAGCTGGTGCTAGTAACTCGCTGGCCATGTCGGCTAGGTCGTCGTAGAAATCAGACATATCAAATCACTCTGAAAAGCGAATTAGGATCGCGCACGCCTTGCTTGCACAGCCACGGCAAAACCATGCCGTTGATGATACTGTCGGACGGCATACCAGCAGCTGCATCTGTACCTGCTGCGTCAGCCGCCGCGAAAAACTCTCTTTCGATGGTATCAACTTTTTCTCGCTTGGTTTGACGCGCCGCATTCACCGAGGCAGTAGACCACCCAGGCGTGACAGCATTCAAGTAACCAGCGCGATAGCTCGCGTTGATCCATGCTTGCGGTATCAGATCGTTCGGCACCGATTGGCCATTCACGCGGTGGCCGGTTCTCGGCCATGCAAGCTCTTGTGAGAAGCCGCCCGAGCGGCTGCTGCACGCTAACCGCCACTCATACGCTGCGTCAATATAGTTGGAGCCGAGCGCCCGCAGAACCGCAACGTCAGGAGCAGTTTCCGGAAGTGTCAGCCCTTGCGCCGCCAACCACTCGGTAAACCCTTGGTCAGTTCCGTATGCCATGTTAGAAGCTCTCGAATAGTTCAATGTTGATCATCGTGCCGCCGGTGTTCGTGATGTTACGGGAACTGCCGTAGTTGTGCATCACGTTGACGGTGAAGATGTCGCCGCCCGACACACCCATGATTCCGGTATCCACGCTTGCCACTGGGAGCTGCGCCGTGTCCATGCCGCGTGCCGCGCCTGTTGCTACAACATTGCCATTGCGACTTAGTTGCAAGTGTAAGTAGTTCCCCGCGCTCAAGTCCCAGGTCGCCACTGAGCAAGTAACACGCGCATATGCAGCCCACGGGGGGATCATGAAGTCACCTCCTGAGCGAATATTGAACTGATCGTATCCGCCGCCCCACTGTGTGACCTTCGTGCGTGTCGCGTTAGGTATCGACTGAATGTCAACCAGAGGGACGCGAAGTGCCGGAATAGCAGGGCCGATAGAGCCGCGCATAGCAGGTGTGTTCGGTTTGTTCTGCACGTCATCCCACGTTGGCTGGTAGTCATCCGGCATGGCGCCCAGCGACTCGCGAGTAATCACGACGTTTCCGATCATGCCGTTTACAGACTGGACGATCTGCGAGGAGCCGAGGCGTGACCAAACGCCATCATGGTAAATGACAATATCGCCCTCGTCGAACTCGACCGTTCCGCTTCCAAGGTCCACCGATGCCGCAGACGATGCGAAATAGAAGTCACCATCTTCGCCAACTCCATCAGCAATCGTCGGGATGTTGTTCTCCGCGTCCCACAACCCCTTGTAGGCTAAGGCCTCAAGGTTCATCTGCGACAGCGGCACCTTGCCAGCTCCGTCCAGCGATGCAACGCCTCCGGACTGCCCAACGAGGGTGGTGTCAACCTTGGTCTCCAGCGCTGACGTAAGCACCGCAGCGGTGGCCATTTCCTCAGCAAAACTGGGGTTAGGGTAGGAGCCAGCCAGTACGCCACCTGCTGGGCCGGTTGGCGTGCGCGGCTCGTTAGCGGTGGCGTTAGCCTCAGCTATGATGCTCTTGATCGCCGCATTCGTCAGCGCACGGCTAGGCTCCCCGTCAACGGGAATAGCGGCATCAATGTCTTCGGGGGTAGGGTAAGCCATGTGTTATCTCCAGTAAGTACTGTTGTCCCAGGTGGTGCCATTATCCCACATCACGCCTTCGGGGTCTGGGCCTGGCGGCATGACGCTTTTGATGGGCAGCGCCTGATACGTGTTCCCCATAGCGTCCTGAAACACTGGGCCGCCAGCATCGAAAACAGGCAGTGGGTCAGCAAGATAATGGGTGCCGTGAACAGCATAGGGTTCGTCAGTCTCAAACGTTTCTATGCCACCTGCAGATTCGTAAACCCCGGTTGCGGCCTGACCGTCACGAGCGACAAATGTGATGCCCAGCAGCGTTTTAGCCATGGCTATGACTCCAGTATGGCTTCAATCTCAGCGCTCAGCTTTTTGGCGCTCCAGCGGCCATCAGCAGGCTTGCCTGCTAGGGCCTCGTACTCATTGCGCAATGCTTCTGTTGGGTCAGGCTCTGGCGCTTGTTCTTGGCGCTGCGCTGACTCAGTAATCTCAAAATAACCCACCTGCCGGTAATGGCCGACATGCATTGGGTGGGGCTCAATCTTAATCTCGCCGCGAGCCGGTAGCATAACGCGCTTACCGTTTTTGTCGACAAGACTGTATGGGCTGTTCGTAAGGTTTTTGATATGCATAACACGTCTCCGAGCAAAAGGGGCCAGCCGTTATCGGGCCAGCCCCTCTAGGTTTACTCAGCCGGTGCAGGGCTGACGCCGTCCAGATAGCGCAGCGCGCCTTCACGAACAACGGTCAGCTGGCCGACACGACCAATGCCCGGAATCTGCCACTGCATCGGGCCGTGCTGGTGCACATCCAAAAATCGGTAGACCATAGGCATCGGCAGCTCCAATGCATCTGGAGCATTGCGGTAACCAACTGCGCGGCCTTGACCGGTCACAGCGCTGTCAGTGGCAGCAGTGGACAGGGCCGGAAGCTCGCGGATGGTCACCGGGCGGCCGGTCCGAGTGGTGTAAATATTATTCGCCATGAACCACTGCAGAATAGTCATGTTCGGCGAAGTCACACCATACGGAGTGATAGCCAGGTACTGATACGCGCTCGGAGGAAGCAGCACGGTGTCGCCGATCAGACTGGTCAACACCCCGCTGGAGCTGGGCGGACCCATCAGCAACTGGTTCAGCTCGGCTACGATCTCTTCTGGGGTTTTCAGGCCAACGCCGTTGGCATCTACCCAGTTGTGAGCGCTGCCGGTGCCAGTGTTCGGCGACAGAACCGGGGTGACGCTAGCCTTGTTGATCAGACCGGTCCAGCCTGGGTGGCCGCCGCCGTACAGTGCAGTTTCAGCGCAAAAAATATCGGCAGCTTGACGTGCGGCAATAGCCTTGCGGGCGGTCAGAGGGAAGCCAGCATGCATGGCCTTGCCCAGCTCTTCGATGTTGTAGCCGTAGCCAACTGCGTACATAGCGAAGTCGACGCCGACATTGATCAAACTCACGTCAGCTTTGGGTACGTCCTCAGCCCAACCGCTCTGCCATTTGGCAGCGCCGGCGAGGTCGCCGATCTGAAAGTCAGCACCGCTTGCCCACTCTGGGTAATCGGTATTTACCGGCACAAGTGACGCATAGTCAACAATGTCGTACTCGACGTTAAATGCGCGCGCTTGTTGTACGCGCGTTTGTTGGCGTAGGAAATTAAGGCCCTGCGCATCTGTGATAATTTGACTCATGATAATTACTCCTTAATCTTCTTCGGCTACGGGTGCAGCGCCAGGGGTGAGTCGAATGCGCAGAGCGACAGGCGCGCCATCGGCGGCTGTTTCGTCGAACTCGCAACCAGCTAGCGGCAGCAGGCCGGCGGCAGAAGCGCCGTGATACTTGCGGGTGGCCGGATCGTAGAACACGTCAGCGCCCTCGGTCACATCGTCACCGGCCAGAACGAACACTGCACCCATGTCAGCGATGCCGAACAGCTGGCCAACAGTGTAGGTATCAGCGCCGTCATCGGTAGGTGTGCCCAGCATATCCGCGGTGCGCAAAGCGATACCGGCGAAACTACCGCCATCAGCCAGCGGGACATAAACCATCTCACCATCGCCCTTCATTACGGGAACAGCAGAAGCGAACTCAGCACCGGCGAAACCAGTACGGGCGTTGTCCTCCTCCATGTTTGCCCATGTGCCGACAATACCGCGCGGCATGGTTGTTGCGTTAGGAATTAAAGCCATGATTAGGCCTCCTTGTTATTGCGAGTTAAACGGGCAACGTAGGCATTGTGGCCATCGTCTGCGCTATCGGTAGTGGTTCTAAGTAGAGCGCTTTTGACTGGGTCAGCTGGCTTGGCGTCCTTGGCGATGGCCTTGAACATGCCGAGGATTACGGCGTCGGAAGCGTCCGCGACCATCTCGTCGCCCAGCTTGGCAGCAACAGCAGCCTTACGCAGATCAGCATCGGTCAGCCCCTTGGCTTCGATCTTGCCGTCAATGGCCTTGACCTGTGCAACCAGTTCGGTGCGAGCAGCGACCAGTGCGTCGACGTCGATCTCGGCGGCTTTCTTGGCGTCAGCGAGTTCTGCCTTCAGCTTGCCGATTTCTTCGTCTTTGGCCTCGATGGCGGCGGCATGTTTTGACTCAGTATCAGCCAGCGCCTTAGCTGCGGCATCTTTGAATCGCTCAACTTCTGCGGCGTCCTCGGCGAGTACTTGCACTGCCTTGTCGCCCAATACAACGGTTTTGGTGGTCATAAGACCCTCCTTTGTGGTTTTGGGCGTCACGCCCTGTTTTACGTTATCGTTAATCGGGGCAACACCCCATGAATCGCCTATTCTGGCAGTTCCGGCGCGGCCATGCTGTTCTTGGCTAATATGATTTATTCGTATATTGCGCTGTACGGCATCGTATTCTTCACCGGTATCAGTTACGCCGCGCTCAAACTCGACCTTGCAGGTGTAGCCCATGGATAATTCGCGTCGGCCGTTATGGTAATCAGCGATAGCTTGCGCATCCATTAGCACCAATGGCACACGCACATGGTCGCCATCACGTACCACGTCACCTCCTAACTGACCGGTGGCAACTTGCTTCCAGTTATCCGTCGTCACCGGCTCGGATGGATGGCCATTTACAGCCGGCTTGTGTGCGTAACTGGCCAAACTGTCCTTATGGAAAACCTCAGACTCGGGGCGATACACACGCACAATATCAAGATCAGGTCGACCCAACTCTGCGCCTGTATATAACTGGATGCCAGTTCGCGCCGCCTTCACATCTGCAACCAGATAGCCGTCACTTGTAATGCGCGGCTGGCCGGTTGTTACGCTGTCTAGGAACCTCATAATTTACCCTCAGTAAAACTATTTTGCTCATATAGCGTACCGTATTCTTCTACCGACTTTTCAAGGCCAGGCAACACGCCTAATTCAGTCAGCTCGTTCACAAGGCTATCAGATAGCGCGTCGAGTGGAATAATCTCGCCCGCTGTGCTGCCAGCGATTGCACGAGCACCATTTGCGACTTTGCCGAATATATCAGCGCGCTCAAGCTCTGTGCTCTGACGCAGTGGTCGCCACTCATAGTACACTTCTGGTGGATTACTGCCTAGCGCTTGACGAACGATTAGTCGGTCTAGCTTGCGCATAGCAGGTCCAATGCGGTTCGCTTGCTCGTGAGCAACACGATCATAATACACGCGCTCGTCGCCGTCACCTTGACCAGACAGACCAGCTGCAGAGCGACCAAACAAGCGCGTAACGGGTATACGAAATGCGCCGGAAACCTCTTCTTGGTACTTAGCGATAAGCTCAGGCAGGCTTCCGAACGATGCTGTTTTCTGGTCGTACTCATCCTCTCCGTCAATCACGACCGAGCCGTTAATGCCCTTCATTGCAGCCTGCAGGTGCGCACGGCTGATAATTGCATCATCCTGATTCGCGGCCAACATATCGGCAAAGCCTTTGAACTTGAATACGTCAACCTTGGCTTCGAAAATCAGGCTGGCGATATTTGCCATCGTGCTATTGCGCTGATTGAGCGCATCGCGTGCGGCCTTGATTACGCTATCACCCCACGCTGAATCGTTGGTCGAATAAGCAGGGTCTTTAACTGCATGCGCACCGTGCAGGATCACGAAACGGCTCGCATGAATGGTTACGCGCTCACCATTATCACCGCTGTTTATCGTGTAGAACTCCGGCATACCGTAGTATTCGCTGTCAATGTCTTTGACCACCGGCTCAAATTTTAGCGTGTTGCGCGTCATCACCACGAGAGACTTTATCTGCTCGTTTTCGCCCAGCGGTAGTGATTTATCAGGCGCTTCGGTATTGATATAGATTGCAGCGCCGCCCAGCAAACGTGCACTAACCAAACACTCTTGCAGCTTTGATTGCAAGCCTAGCTGCTCTTCAACCGCCTCGATCTTGCTGATCTGCTCAGCGGTAGCACGCCACGACCGCCATTTGCGCACAGCATCTTCTGCGGGTAAATCAACGCCAGCGCGCGCAACCCAGCTAACCGCATAGGTAGTTAGCAGGTCTTGTGGGTCGTACATCGTATCGACGTACTGAGTGTGCGCGGCCTTGTCCCTTGCTGTACCTAAATTGGCAACAACATTTCGCAGTCCGTCAGCTATGTTAGTTAATATACGCATGCATACCACCGTCTTTATATTTGTCAATCATACAGCTATATGCGGATTGTAACAACACTAGAGAAAGCCTGACCATGAGTAGCCCTCATTCTTCGTAACTGCGAACGCCATCATAGCGCTATCGGCCAAGTTTGGCGATTTTGTGCCGTCAGGCGCTTTATTGATCTGAATCTTGCCACGGCTTGAACGCTTGTATGTTGGCTGGCTAAGCTCGGTGACTAGATTGTTCTGCTGCGCCATTCCTTTGCGTATAACGATTATATCGTCAACATTGAATGGCTTTCCCTCGGTGACCGCCTCATGGGTTATCTTGAACCGGTCGCGCAATAACCACCACGACTGCGCCTTTAAATTATCAAAGAAGCTTTCATTGGTACGGCCTTTGACGTATTCCTTGTCTGGATTTACTACGCTCGCGCCACCATGGAACGCCTCGCATTCAATATGCTTTAATCCGTTTTCTGATCGATCAATGTTTATCACCCTAGCATCACCGCGCACGCCAGCACCAAGACCGTCCGAGTCATAGCGCAATCGGTCAATGCCCCACTCATCACATAACCCAAACGCCTTCTGAGTCGTGCCGTAAATATCTTCAACGGTTTTTCCGTGCCATTCCTTAGCGTCCTCAATGATTACGCCGTCTCGCAATGTGATTGCGTTGCTATCCTTCCCGAGGTCTGCAACGTCAAGCGCGGCCAGTCGTTCGCCTGAAGCATCAACACCTAGCTTCTTGTCAGCGTCAATAGCAGACTGCACCCATGCGCTAGGAATCAGTACACCATCAACCGATGCCGCAAAGTCAATGTCGATCTCTTGAGCTACTGTAATCGGGTCAAGTATTGATTTCTGCTTCTCGTACCACTCATCATCTTTGCGCGGATCGTCACGCCAATGGAACGTGAATGTGTCGAACTTCCCAGACCTTACCTTTTCTGCAAACGGGTTAGCTAGGCCATTAGGCGTTGATATATCAAGCCTGCAATTCGTGGTCTGTGATAGCGACGCCTCGACAAGCTGGGGGCGCTCTAGGAATGCGCTCTCATCAACAAAATAGATACTGGCACGATCACCTCGCCCGATACCGTCGCCTGCCTCGCCAACTAAAACTGAACCAGTATTTGGAAACTTGATTCGCATATGTGGATCTGTAACGCCTTGCACGTAACCACCGCGCAACTCCGGTGGCAGAAGCTGCATAAACATACGTGCTTTAAAGAAAAGACTTTTAGGGCTGCCGATCTTGTCTACGTATTCCTCTTTGCGACTACCAAAACCGATCACCAGATCATCTCTAGTCACGCTAAGCACGCAAGCGAGCGCAACAGATAACCAGCTTAGACCCATATCGCGGCTTTTAACTGTTGGCGCAGATGTTTGGCTTTTCCATTTATCGACCGCCCAATCAACCCATTCAACCTGCTTAGGGAAAAGAATAAAAGGAATGATAACAGGTAGGCCGCGCTCTGCGTTTCTTGGGTCAGCAGTACAACCCCAGTCTATAATCATCTGAGCTGGATTATTGCGGTAGTAAGCAAGCAGATTAGAAAATGCATTAGGTGTTGCTCGCAGCTTCTTTAATCGCTCTGCGCGCTGAGCAAAGACCGATGAATAGTCAGGGTTTCTAAAATCAAAACCATCAGCCATTCATCAAGTCCTGGTAAGCTTTCGCAGCGTCTTGAGGGTTCATGTCTGCGGTTACTTTAATATCTTGTGTCTGCTTAACTTCCTGCTTATCAGCCAAGCCGAGGTCACGGGCAATAATATTCGGATTCAGCATATCAGCAGCAGCGCCGGTGAACTTCTGTTCATAGATGATTTCTTCGGCTCGCGTGATGACTGGGAAAAAATCTTCTAGCTCCTTGTAATTTAACCAAGTTTTATGATCAATATCCAGGAAAAGCCTAAGCCCCGTCAGAGTCATAGCGCGCATCTTGCTAACAGTGTCTTTTGTGATCTGGCCGTTGGTGTGAAAGATCTTCTGCTCAAGCAGCGGGTTATCTTCCACCCATTGAAAGTATTCAACACAAGCCGCCCACAAGCATTCCGGCGTAGAGAATATCTTATCTCTGCCGTGCTTTGATCTTGCCTTCCAGAATTGATTACCTACCGGAGCAGCCATACCACCACCTCAAATCTTACACGCATCACCACAGTCATTATCCTCCTCAATCGGCTGATCATCGCCTGCAAGTTTCTGCTCTCTGCGCTTCTCAGCTTCTGCTAATGCGCGTTCATCAATATCAAAATATCTAAACTCATACCACCAAAAAAACAATCACTGCTGGCATTGTAGCATAGTTGGCGCGCCTGGCAGGAATCGAACCTGCAACCTACGGCTTAGGAGGCCGTCGCTCTGTCCTATTGAGCTACAGGCGCGTAATGCAGTGGCACGCGCTGAACCCGTGCTTGACTGAGATTACCGGCTAGCTCAGTCGCTCTTATTTGTTCGCTGCCAATCAGCCTTGGAATTCACTGCATTGAGAAACCGCTGCCGTTCAGTCATGCGCGGAGCTTATCGAAACGACTTAACGAGTTACTAGGTAGCGGCTTCTCAATACACACTGGTTACGCCAGTGAGTCACTATCCAATTAAATACTTCCCAAGCGCTGCAACCGCCAGTATCGGCGTCAGAGCTACGCACATAAGCACGACTGTTAGTAAAATATCTACTAGCTTACTCACCGCTACCTCCCATCAATCCACCTAATGACACTAACTAGCGTCTCAATCATTGATTGTAGTTTTGTTTGTCTTGTCATTGCCCTCTCTTTTGATTTTGTCTTGCTGTGCGCACCATAGGGTTACAAATGCAAAAAAACCAGCATCTGTAAATGAAAAAATAGTACTTGCGTCCAAAATATAATCAAGGACACGAATAGCAATAATGTAAGAAACCGTGATTGCTAGCCACTTGTAAAGCGAACCACTGAGCAAATTTTTCATATTTACCTCTATTATAAAATTACATAACTGTAAGCAGCACCGGATAAAGCTGGTGTGAGTTTTGTTATTTGTGTCGGAGGTCAACTTGCAGTTTTGCTATTTGCTCTCTAAGCTCTCCCGTCAGTTTTACAAAATGCACCCCAAGAACAGCTGTCACCAATGTTGCTCCTACAAGAAACCCTGCGGAAAACGCAACCATAATTCTCACCTTTTATTTTTCCGCTAAAACATCTATTTTTGAGTGTCTTTCGCCAGTGTATTCGTGCTTTGTTTCCTCTGGCCTGTCATGTGCACCGAACACTATCTCGCAAAAATCATACAAACAATGCTTTACGCCAAATCCGTCTTCTCCCCAAAATAAAAAAGCACTGACTTCCATTCTGCGCGGTATGGCCAACGGGGAGAGGCCGCAAAATGAAAATCAGTGCTTTTGTATTCCCGTTTATTGTCACCGCTGACTTATTAAGATACTACACCACGGCTGCCTGGTGTCAACACCGCAAAACCCCCTAAATTGCTAATTATTCAAAGCCGATATACGGCAGCGTGCATGTTGACCAATATTATTGTTTTCATTTTTTCACCAGAAAATACCCAAAAAATGCAGCGCTTCGTCCATCCTCATTACTACGCCCACTCCACCCTGTGACGCGCTCAAATTGCGCTTTGTTTTTCGCCCAATTGCCACGCTGCGGCTTAAATAAACGATACCCAATATCGTAATGCTCCAGCCACTGCATTAGCTCGTATTGAGCCTGCTGACACCTACCCACACTCATTGCAATACGGCTTTGAACTGCCTTATTGCTTCGTGTGTTGCGCCCATAAACAAACGTGTTCGCTAGTACGTCCTCAATAGCAAAAACTGCCGCTGTGTTTTCTTTGGCAAACTCAATAATCTCAATACTGGTTTTTCTTCCGCACTCCACTAGCTCACCGTTTTTATACAGTGCAAAGCCGTGCTTATCACTGTCGGGGTCAATACCTACCACAAGCATCCCTACCTCCTATAATCAGCAATAGCTTGAATCACTTCGCCTGGGATATCGTCCATTGTTGCGACGTACTTTTCCGCATAAAACGAAAACACTGCTTTCTCTATTTCTTTTCGCGTGCTTCCAATCGCATGATGCAGAGCTGCTGGCGCGCCACACTCGAAGCAGCCATGCTCAGCCAAGAAGTTGTGAAACCGTTTCTGTTCAGTATTAGGTGCTACCGCTCTTTTCATTCTTCTGCCCATAAAATTAAAACAAGTCCAACATTTGACCATCTACTCTTTTTTTAGCAAAGTTGAAATAATCTTCGTTTATCTCAACCCCTAAAAACCTTCTTTTATGCTTTTTTGCTGCCGCCATAGCTGTTCCTGTTCCCATAAAAGGATCGAGAACCATATCGCCCTGCTTTGTGAAGTTTAGTATAATTGTCTCAACCAAAGATGTTGGAAACGTTGCTCCATGGTACTGTGATAACTGACTCCTTTCTCTTTTTATTTGCCACAGGTTATCAAGGGTTCCTTTGTCAAATTCGGCACAATCAAAAGATCTAGTTATGGCGTCATCCTGAGATAAAACCAAGATAAATTCATAACGACTATTCAAACAGCCATTCGATATTGATGGCTGAGCATTTACCTTATCCCAAATAATTGTTTCTTTGATTTTGTCGTGAAAATGCCCCATGAGCTTGAACAAAGCTGGTTTGTTCCCAGTTACCATTTGTATGTTAAAGAAAACAAGCTCAGAAACTCTAAGAAGCTCATTAATGACATTTTTATTAAAAATAAAGTATTCCTCCATCGTAAGATTGTCATCAAAACCAATATATTTGGTGCTTATCTCTTTCACTATTTGTCTAGATACATACTGCCCATTTCTAACTCTAAGATTCATGTTATAGGGAGGGCTTGTAACACAAACTTGAGCGAACTTGTCTGGAAGAGACTTTAGCTCTTGAAGACAGTCACCAAGTATCAAAACACCACCTTCAAGATGATGACCTGTATCTATCGCTAAATTTTTATTATTCATTTCTTTTAAGCCTCCCTGTATTCGTTATAGATTTTCGTAACAATCGGCGACCACTGCACGCCCATGTCTGTACCTGTCGAGTACAGAAACTCAATGAAATTACCCGCCTCTTCTTTGTTAAAATCGGTAGTGCTTGGTCGCACATAAACAAATCGCTTGCTAATCCAGTTCCACGTATGACGGCTTGGCTTTCGTAGCGGCGCCCCCTGCTGATCCATTTCGCCAGAAAACGCATCTACTAGCGCCGCTTTAACATCCTCAAGGCTCGATGCAGATAGGCGCCTCTTGTTTCCCTCGGGGTCGGACACTACGCCCTGCGCTCGAATATCGCTTATTAGCGCGTGAAACTTTGCGTTTTGCTGTAGCGACCTTGATGGCCTGCCAAGCGTCACAAGCACAGGGCCTTTCAGTGCCCCCTTGCAAACCATTTCCCACACGCGCAGCATGGTGGTTTTTTTATCCTCATGAGTCACGATCTGCTTCCAGCTCATTGTACACCCCTTAGCGCACTACGCATTTTCTCAATGTGACTTAGCGCCACATCTTGCGGTGCCGCCACCACCTTTTGCTCAATCTGCTTTTCGGGCCTAGGCAGCTCGCCGCCGGCGGCAACGTATTTTACGGTCTCGTTCCACACGCGACCCCATGCCTTGCGCGCATCGCTTTCTTTGCTCATTCGGTACGAATACGGATCGGCTAGTTTTCGTAATGCGTAAATTACCGCTGGATGTTTTTTGCCATCGCTCACGCTTTGCCTGAACGCCTCTTCGCTGCTTGGCAAGCCTAGCGCCTCGCTATCAAGCTCACACCATTTAATAAACTGACCAACACTTGGCATAAACGGCCTATCGTACAATCGCGCCTTCTCTAGCCCGCGCTTAATTTGCTCAGGTGTTGTTACATGGTTTTCAGTTAGCGCTCTTAGCCACGTCTTTCTTGCTTCAGCCTCTTCGCGCTCTGTCGGATACGACACTTTCCACGCGGGGAATATCTGCTTTAATCGGTCGAACAGCAGGCCGATGATTTCGCCATCACGCTGAGTCGGTTGGCGTTTTTCAGGTGCCTGATATTTTTCAACGTTGTTTACCGCCCTTACTGCGATGCCCGCTGCGTTAAAATGGGTCATTTTCCATGCCCTCCATCCAGCTAGTATCATCCCACGCCAAGCCGTTGCCCTGACCTCCTCGTTTTTCAGGCAGTGGCGTATCAATTTGACCTACGTAGTCGTTAAATTTTGTGGCGTTAAATAGTGTTGATGGTCGCAGATACTGGCTCATTTGCGGATCGTTTATCCACTCCGCGCACTTTCGCTCAATCACCCTGGCTACGTCGTCAGGCGCATAGCCTTCGCTAAGCCTTGCCGTTATCGGTCTTATGTTTGAGGCTGTGTGCCTGTAGTGCCTGCCAGTTTTTTGATTTAGGTAATCAATGAGCTGCTTGGCCGCTTCCGTTTGCCACTTCTTGCTATCAGGTTTTTTTGCCGCATGGTCGATGTTCGCAGAACTCGGCATAGGTTTTTTAATATCTGTAGTAGTCTCTGCTGTAGTCTCTGTGTATAGATCTAAATGCGGTTTTGTTGTTTTGGCAGGTGCGCTTTTGTCATCTATGTAAATGCGCTTTTGTTGTTTACGTAAATACAGGCTTTTAAGGCTCTTTTCTATCTTCTCCATATCCACAAAATATGTGGTAAGCCTCGTTATATCTGTTTTTTTACTTACAAGACCCAGCTCTTCTAGCTTGTTGTAAGCTGTTGAAAATTCACGCCTTGAGAAGCCTAGCTCTTCTACCCAGCTATCACCGCTCTTGTATTTTTCATGCTTGCATGGCGCGATAAATTTATAAAACTCGCCCCCTGTTTTTTGGCCCCAGTAGATAATTTGCTGCAGCAAAATGGTGGCGGTCACGCTCCCTGTTATCTCGTTTAGCTCCTTTCTGTACAGAATTACGTTTTTGTCGTTTGCAAGTATTGATGCTAACACTGCGTTTTCTCCAATAAAAAAGCACTGCTCTCTCAATCGGGTAGCGTTGGCCTGCAAGTTGGCCTCCGAAAGAGAAAACAGTGCTTTGTTAACTTACATCATAGGCCGCTACAGCCTGATTAGGAATCAATTTTATCACACTCTAAACTATTTTTTAACTGGTATTTAGCCCATTCGCCAGCCACCCATTCCACGCCTTTGGGCGTGAATTTTGCCTGACTTCGAGCACGGCCTGAATTGTCGATTACCTGCAGCACTGCAAAGCGTCCAGTGTCAAGATGTTGAGCGTAGGGCGTTAGTGTGCCTGCCAGCCTGTACATGATGCGTTTATTAAGCAGAAACCCTCTAAACTCGTTTTCTTTAGCGCTTAGTGTTTTGCATACCTGTCTAAAGCTTTGTGATCCTTTGGCCTGTACGTACCTGTCCACAAACTCCACCTTTGGCGCTGCTCGCTCTAGCTGTTTGGTTTTTTCTTCCACCTCTAAAGCTAGGCGGCCTGCCTCCAGCAGTGCCTCGGCGTAGGTTTGCGGCAATTGCGGCTTTTGCTGTGCTTCTAGTTCTTGCCAGCGCTTAACCACCCGCATCCGGGCCACGGTGTCGTAGCCTAGCAGCAAGGTTAGTGTTGTGTCTTTGTCAAGCTCGTATTGTGCGTATTGCCTGCCATCCCTGCCTGTGTAACTAGTTGTTTTTACGCATGGCTCCAATTCTGGATTCATGCTTACTGCATCGATAAGCGCGCGAATGTCTCGCATAACGTGCGCATGATTTTTGTTTGTTAG
>Ga0079226_10000465_pt1 | contig 28138 bp, 25 predicted proteins | sample Poulit2014_FD_76345 | JGI IMG/M metagenome (GOLD analysis project Ga0079226, IMG submission 76345) | Agricultural soil microbial communities from Georgia to study Nitrogen management - Poultry litter 2014 | ecosystem: Environmental > Terrestrial > Soil > Agricultural land | place: USA: Georgia...
CGTTGGCATCCTCCATGGCGCGAATGGTGCTGTTGAGCTCGTGGCGTGTGGATTCGAGCTCGTCGGCGAGTTGCCTCTCCGTATTGCCGTACACCGCCTCCGATGAGCCCTGCCGATCGGTCGGTTGCGGCACGGTTTCGAACATTACCAGTAGCAGGCCGCGCGCCGCTTCCGGCTTGTGCAGCGGCTGCACCCGAATGCGCACGCTGTCGCCGCCGTCATCCGCGGTGGCGGTGCAGGCCTGATGCTCTTCCTCGTCGCGTTGCGCCTGATGGGCCACAGCACGCAATTGGCTGCGGAATTCCGGGCGCACCATGTCCATGAGTGCCAGCGAGGATTGGCCGAACGGCAGCGAGAAGAAGGTCTGTGTAGGGCCATAGCTGCACAGAATCTCGAATTTGCGGTTGACCAGCACGGCCGCCGGCACGTGTTTGGCCAGCAATATGTCGCGCGCGATGCTTTCGACATCCGGGCGCGCGGGTTCGGGTCGCCTCTGCGTCTCCTGCTGGTGGCCCGGGTCGAAGCGCTTGCCGTGGGCCATGGAGAAATCCAGCCGGTGCAATTGGCTGGTGCCGATGCGCCGGAACAGGCGGTGTTCGCGCACTACCGGCTCGAACATGTCCAGGTGGTCGCCGAGGTTCTCGGTCTGGCCCAGAAACAGGAAGCCGCCGCTTTTCAGGGCGAAATGAAACAGCGTGATGAGATGCTGCTGCGTTGCCCGATTCATGTAGATGAGCAGGTTGCGGCAACTGACGATGTCCAGCCGCGAATACGGCGGGTCGTCGATGACGTCCTGCGGCGCGAAGATCACCTGTTCGCGCAGGCTTTGCTTGACCTGGTAATGATGATCGGCCTGGGTGAAGAATTTCCGCAGCCGTTCCGGTGACAGGTCGCTTTCGATCGAGCGCGGGTACAAGCCGCTCCGGGCCACCTCCAGCGCGGTCGCATTGATGTCGGTGGCGAACACCACGTAGCTGTAGTTCTTGCCGCTGGCCTCGATCTGTTCCGCGATCAGCATGGCGAGCGTGTACGCTTCTTCGCCGGTGGCGCAGCCGGGTACCCAGGCGCGAATGGTGTCGTCCACGTCGCGATCGCGCAGCATCGCGCGAATCTGTTCCTTCAACGAATCAAACGATTCCGGTTCGCGGAAGAAATCGGTGACGCTGATGAGAAAGTCTTCCGCGAGCCGAGCGCGCTCGGCGCTGTTTTGCTCGAGTATCTGCAGGTAGCTGTCGTTGCTGGTGGCGCCCATCAGGCCCATGCGTCGCTGGATGCGGCGCTTGAGCATGTTCGGCTTGTGGCGGCGGAAATCGTGCTCGCCGTTGTTGCGCAGCATCTCCAGCGCGTTGCTGAGCGTGTCATCATCCACGCCCTGCGCGCTCGGGAGTTCCGCGTCGGCACTTGCCTCGGCCCTGGGTGCGCTCAAGGGCAGCCCCTGTTGCAGATGGTTGCGCAGCGTATTGGCCAGCTCGCGCGTGTCCAGCACGTCGTCCGGCAAGGCACCGCGCACGGCGGCGCGCGGCATGCCGTCGAACTCGGCTGTGTCGGGATTCTGCACCAGGATGAGCCCGCCGGCAGCGCGAATGGCCTTGAGCCCGAGCGTGCCGTCGCTGCCGGTGCCGGACAGAATGATGCCCACGGCATTGTGCTGCCACACGCTGGCCAATTCGCGGAAAAAGGCATCGATCACCCGCGGCGCCGTTTCACGCCCCTTGCTGCGCGTCAGGCGCAGATGGCCATCCTCGATGGTCACGTCATGGCCGGGCGGGATGACATGCACGCGATCGGCGTCGAGCGTCATGCCATCCTCGATTTCCACCACTGGCACCTCGGTGGAGCGCTCCAGCAGTTCGGCAAGCTGCGAGCTCCGGCTCGGATCCAGATGCTGCAACACGACAAACGCCGCGCCGGTGTCCGCGGGCATGTCGGCGAGCAGAACGCGGATCTGCTCCAGGCCGCCGGCCGAAGCGCCGATCGCCACCACCGGCAGAGTGGACGGGCCAGTGCTGGTGGAGTTGCTGTGATCCTGGCTCATCTTGCCGCCTCGCCACCTTGATGTGAGCATTGCCGGCACGCTATGAGAGCGCTGCGCGATGCAGCCTCGAGTTGCTGCCGTGCTTCCACGGACAGCATACATGATTGCAGGCCTGAGGGGTTACTCTCTTGCAGGTAAAACCGCCTTGACTCATCTGCTTGGCTGGTGTTTCTTACGCGGCATGGAACCTGGTCGTGAGGCCGGCCAGTCGTACAGCGTTACGCAGGAACAGGCACTGATCCGGACTATGGTCGTCCGGCGTCGAGTTTCGGAGCACTGGCGTCGCAGTGCAGCGGAACAGGGCGTTGTCGTTATGGCACGAACCAGGGTTCAGTACGGTCAGTCGTGACGTAGCGGCACCGCTGCTTCCGGGCTGAAGATAAGCCCGGTGAAGCTTTCCTGGATATAGAGGCGCACACTGGCGGAGTCGTGGTCGATGTAGCCGATGGAAAAATCCTGGCCGACATGCAACTGGAAATCGTCACCGCGCATGCTCAGCACCACGGCGCCGTCCACCGCAGGGGCCCAGACGAGTGGCCCGTTGACCAGACGCCGGACATGCGCCATGACCGGGTAACCCTGGTCGGTGAGCCGCGCCAGTTCGGTGAAGCAGCGCGGGCCGAGTGCGACGGCATAAGGGCCGTCCACGCCGGTGTCCCGCAGTTTCTCACAGGCTTCGGCGACCAGATCCGGGTAGTGCGTGTAGTCCTCGCCGATCATGATGGGTTCGTGTTCCGCCACTTGCATGACGCCGGTGATGCCGGCCGCGGCATACCCGTTGAATAATGCGTGTTCCTCCATCATGGCCGCTTCGCGCGCGGCTGCGGCGACATTGTCGACATCGATATCGGGTGCGCCGCGGGCCGCGGCTTCCAGTTCGTCACGCGCCATCTCGAACGGTATTCGAACCTCCACCAGAGGCTGCACGATGCGTTGCTGCACCCGGGCACTGGCCACCGGCGGTTTGTTGACCCGCTTGACCTTGCCGAGATTGACAGCCGCGTGCTGCCAGCCGTGCGGCCCCTTGAAGTCGAACAACTTGCGCCCGCCCAGCATGCGTGCAAGCGTCTGCCGCGCTTCCGTTTCAATTTCGTCCCAGCCAGCCTGGGTGATGGGTGCGAGTTCGCGATTCAGATGATTCATGATGCGGCTGCCTCCCGCAGACTGCCGATGCCGAGCGAGCCGTCCGCTGCAGGTGCTTCGTCGCCAGCGGCTGTCGCATCGTCTGCAGTCTCCTCCTCGACAGCGACAATGTCGCCTTCGGTGAACAGATAGGCGCGCATCTGCTCATCCAACGCCGGATCGCGGCGGCGCAGCCATTCCAGCGCCATCATGGCGTGTTCCTTTTCCTCGTCGCGGTTGTGAGCGAGAATCGCCTTGAGCTGCGCGTCCTTGGTGGCATCAATGCGTTGCGCATACCAGTCAACTGCTTCCAGCTCCTCCATGAACGACACGATACCCCGGCGTGTCTCCAGTGTTTCTTCGGACAGTTCCGCCAATGGTTCGTGAAAGGAAGTGCTTGAATCGGCCATGCTGACCTCATTGTGTTCATGCCATTTTGATACGACATCATTCTGGTCGTGCAGCGTCAATAAGGGTTTTCCATAGTACTGGCCCTCGGAGGATGCAAAACGAGTGTGCGCTGCGATGCCACCGGCCTACATGCCATGCTTTATACCGCGCCGGATCAGCCACCAATTCGCCGGATACGACGTGGCAAAGCCGAATATCATGGCAATCTGCATCATGAACCAGTGTTCCGGCGTGGTAACGGACGGAATGGCCGGCAACAGCACAAGAAAGGATAGAGCGATCCAGCCGAACATGCCGATTTCGAAGGCGACCAGCGACAGCGTGTCGGCCTTGATGGCGTCGATGAAAGCCCGGGTTGGGCTGGTTTCGCCCATTTCCAGCAGAGGCAGAAACTGAAAGGCGATGCCGAACAGATAGGCGCCGATGAATTCGCCGATGAAATGCGACAGCAATGCCGACCCCAGTACCGTGATGCCGAGCATCGTCATGATGGGCGCGGCAATGCAGTCGCCCAACACACAGCCGCCGCCACAATGCGTGGCCCCCACGAATACGCTTTGCCACTTCGGCTTGGATGCATGATGATGTCCGTGGCTGCCGGTATGATGACGCGGCGTGCTGTCCGGCCGGCCCATTCGGGCATAGAGCCACCAGCCGACAACGGGGAAATACAGCCCGGTAATCGGCCAGGTGACATTCATGATCCACATGTGCTGAGGCCTGCTGCGAACGTCCATGGCAATGGCCAGAGCAGTGGCAACTCCCAGGCCCAGAAAACACCAGGAAACGACGGTCAGAATCATGTCACACGCCCTCGTCATTCCCGAAGTGCGACAGCGCTATCGGGAATCTTGCTGGACGGACCTCAGTCCACCCACCGTCATTCCCGAAGCGCGCAAGCGCTATCGGGAATCTTGCTGCAAGGAACGTTCGAGTCGAATTGGCAAGATGCCCGATCAACTCGGGCATGACACGGAGGGCAGTCGGGCATGACAACGGCTGGGCCGTCGCCGAGCACGATGGCGGATCTACAATGCCTGCCGCGGTAGCGAATCAATCCTCGGACTCGTCTTCGCTTTCGTCATGCGTTATGGGGTTCTGCGGCTTGTAGCCGCCTGCCGTATCTTCCTCAACTGGTGACTGGACGCCGTAGCCGTGCTCACTTGCCTCGTAGCCGCCGGCGGCGCCGGCGCCGCCTGCAACCAGCAGACCGCATCCCTGCAGCGAAAGCGCAATGCCGGCGGTTGCAGCGATCAGAAATGTGCGAAAGTAAGGTATGCGCATCTGAATTTCTCCTGTACATGTGGTGCACCGCTTGCAGGCGCTTGGTGTTGTGACGCGGCCGGGCAGGCTTATGCCTGCCCGGTGCATGTGACGACGCGACATTGCTACTGTGACTGGTTGTTAGCGTTATCCTTGTTGTTGCCTTCCTTCCTGGATTGCTTTTCCTGGCTTGTGAATGCGGGAGCGTCCTTGAGCTCTTCCTTGTTCACGTCGACAACCGTAACCTTCTTGGCTTCCCGGTCTACATTCTCGACCGCATTCCAGGAAATGCCGACATTCTTCTCGCCGATACCGAGGAAGCCGCCAACACCGACCACGATACCGACGACCTGGTGCTGCTCGTTGAGAATGAGATCGTTGACAGTGCCGATTTCTTCGCCCTCGTCGCTACTCTGGTTCTGTACCGACATGCCTATCAGCGATGAGGCAAGCACCTGCGATGACTCCTGCATCTCGATGAATGTCTGCTGATCATCCTGCTGCGTCTGGTCTTGCTGGTCTGCCTGGCCCTGCTGATCCGACTTGTTCTCCTGGTTGGACTGATCGTCCTGATTCTGATCGTTGGAGCCGTCATTGCCGGTTTCCTGCTGTGCCTGGCCGGAATCAGCCGCGTTGTCATTGCCGGAATCATTCTGCGACTGGTCGGCGGCGAAGGCGACGCCGGAGCAGCTCAGAGATACGATCGCAAGCGCCATCAACAGGGTCCTGGTCGCGTGCGAGAATTGCTGGGTCGTGAACATGATTATTCTCCTGAATTGGGGCAAGGGCAGTGATCAGTACGCATTCCTTGCATGCGTACATGTATATGCAGTCTGCATGACAGGGACTTTCGAAACGATATGTGCAAACACTGGCGATGTAGGGATTTCCCCTGACATGCGCCCGCCTCAGCCGGGCAACGTCATGCGCAGTGCCAGATTGGTCAGGATCCAGAGCGTGCCGGCGACCATGATGAACAGTAGCAGGGCCGAGAACACGATCAGCTGCAGATCCTCGCGCCGGTGATTGAGCGTGATGTGCAGGAAGAACCGGAAATGCACCAGCAACTGCGCGATGGCGAGCACGCCGATGACGCTGAGCAGGGCCAGATACGGCAGCACGGCCCAGTACACCAGTGCGAACGGCACTAGAGTCAGCAGCAAAGCGAGGCCGAGACCCCAGACGTAAGTGCGGAATTCGCGATGCTCCTGCATGCGCAGTTGCGCATCGGGCGTGCTGTCTTGTGTATGTTCGTTCATGCCAACCCCGCCAGATAGACCACGGTGAAGATGCCGATCCAGATGATGTCGAGAAAGTGCCAGAACAGCGCCAGGCGCATGAGGCCGAGCTTGACGCCGCGATCGATGCCGTAGCGCAGCATCTGCCCGAACAGTGCCAGCATCCAGATGCAACCGCATGTGACGTGCAGGCCGTGCAACGGCACCAGGCCGAAAAAGGCGGACAGAAAACCGCTGTGTGACGGTGCGCCGCCGCTTTCGATCATGGTGTTGAAGTCATTCAGCTCGAGGCCGAGAAAGCCGATGCCGAGCAGCAGGGTGAGCACCAGCCAGCCGAGCAGGCGTATCGTGGCGTGGCGATACTTCAGCGCCAGCGATGCCATGCCGAAGGTGAAACTGCTTGCCAGCAGCAGCATGGTCTGCACAAAGACGCTGCCGATTTCGTATAGTTCCTCCGGGCCCGGCGCCTCGGCCACGCCGGACCGCAGTACGCCGTAGCTGGCAAATGCCAGCCCGAACAGGATGGCGTCGCTCATCAGAAACATCCAGAAGCCGCACAGCAGACTTTCGGCAGCGTCATGGTCGCCGCCGTGTGCTGCGCCCAGATTCAGGCCCGGATGACGACTCAGTTCCTGACTCATGTGCTTGCTCCATGCTCCGCCATCGAAGCCACGCCGCGATTGGCGGATGTGCTTTCATAGGCGCGCGTGATGGCCGTCGTGGCAGCCACCGTGTCCAGCCATTGCTCGTGCTCGGCACGCAAGCGCGCCGCCGGAATGACATACACGGTATCGCGGGCGAAACCGCGCACGATCAGGGTCACGATGCTGGCCGCAAACGACAGGATCGTCAGCCACCAGATGTGCCAGACAAGCGCAAAGGCGAGCACGAAACCGATGACGCCGAGAACCGGCCCGAGGGCGCTGTTCCTCGGCATGGTGATGTCCTGGTAGGCATCGTCATCGGGCCGAATGTAGGCGGCGCCACTTTCCTTGGCGAAGGTCCAGGGCTCGCGGCCGGTGACTTCGGGAATGAGGGCGAAGTTGTATTCCGGCGGTGGTGCCGAGCTGGCCCATTCGAGACTGTGCCCGTCCCACGGATCGCCCGCGGGTACGCGATTTTCGTGCCGGTGACGGATCGATACCCAGGCCTGCACGAGCAGGGCGGCGAAAGCCAGACCGAGGATCAGCGAGCCGATGAAGGCCACGATTTCGAGCGGTACATAGACCGACTGTGTGTAGCTCACCGAGCGGCGGGCCAAGCCCATCAGACCCAGGCCGTACAACGGGAAGAACGCCAGGAAGAAACCGACGGCCCAGCACAGCGCGGAGAAGATGCCCCAGCGTTCGTTCAGACGGAAGCCGAACACCTTGGGAAACCAGTAGTGATAGGCGATGAGCATGCCGAACAGCGTGCCGGGGATGATCACATTGTGGAAATGCGCCACCAGGAACACGGTGTTGTGGACCTGATAGTCAATGACTGGATCGGCCAGCATAATGCCGGTGATGCCACCGAGCACGAACAGCAGCATGAAGCTGATGGAATAGACCATCGGCGCGGTGAAGCGGATGCGCCCGCGGAACATCGTCCAGATCCAGTCGTAGATCTTCACGCCGGTGGGAATGCCGATCAGCATGGAGGCGATACCGAACACGGCGTTGATGTTGGCATTCTGGCCCATGGTGAAGAAATGATGTAGCCACACCAGAAAGGACAGAAAGGCGATGGCGGCCGTGGCCCAGACCAGGGAACGATAGCCGAACAGCGCCTTGCCCGAAAACGTCGAGATCACTTCCGAGAAGACGCCGAAGGCCGGCAGCACGATGATGTAGACCTCGGGATGGCCGAACAACCAGAACAGGTTGATGTAATTCATCATGTTGCCGCCCAGACCATTGGTGAAAAAGCGGAAATCCAGGTAGCGGTCCAAAGCCAGCTGAGCGGTGGCGATGGTCAGGGGCGGCATGGCGAAGATCATCATGATGGCGACCACCAGCGCAGTCCAGGAAAACAGCGGCATGCGCATGAGTTTCATTCCCGGAGCGCGTTCCTTGAACACGGTGGTGGCGAAATTGATGCCGGTGAAGGTGTTGCCCAGCGACGACAGCGTCAGCGCCCAGATCCAGTAGACTGGGCCGACGCCGGGCGTGAAGGGCGCTTCCGTGTACGGCGGGTAGCCGAACCAGCCGCCGGTGGAGAATTCGCCGATCACCAGCGAAATCATGACGATCGCGGCGCCGGCCGCGGTCAGCGCCAGGCTCACCGAGTTGAGCACCGGAAACGACACATCGCGCGTGCCGATCTGCAACGGCATGACGTAGTTGTAGAAACCGATCAGCAGTGGCATGGCGACGAAGAAGATCATGATCGTGCCGTGCGTGGAAAACAATTCTGCGAAATGCTCGGCCGACAGGAAGCCGCCGTCCAGGCCCACGGCCTGCTGACCGCGCATGAGGATAGCTTCCAGCAGCCCGCGCGCCAGCATGACGATGGCGAGCGTGATGTACATAATGCCGATCTTCTTGTGATCGGGGCTGGTGAGCCATTCGGACCACAGCCAGCGCCACTTGCGCAACCACGTCAGCAACACGATCACGACGAGTCCGCCGACCACCACCATGCCTGCGGCAAACGTGGCGATGATGCCGTTGACCAGGTTGTCGGTGGTCGGCTGCTCGATCATCTGCCAGAACGGCAGGTCGTCCAGGCTCAGTCGGCCCAGTGGGTGTTCGAACAGGGTCTGTAACATCATGGTTGCCCCCAGCCCGGGCCGCAGGTGCGTGCCAGTGCGGCGGCGATGTCCTGTCTCTGCATGCGGCGGATATCCGTTTGTCGTATGGCTGTATCGGTGAGCGTGGCTTCGAGTACCGCGGCGAATATGCCGCTTTCGGGAGCGCGGAAATACAGGCCTTCATGCTGGTGCTGATCGTGTTCCAGCGTATCCGCAAGCTCTGCCAGCGTGCCGCGCCGGGAGATGGCTTCCAGACTGTCGGCATTCAACGCCAGATCACTTTGGCGTGCCGTATCGGCCCACTGCTGGAAACGCTCAGGGTTCATGGCAGTGGCCGTGAAGCGCTGGGTGTGGAAGCCGTCGCCGCTGTACATGGTGTTTTCGCCCAGAAAACGCCCGGGCTCGTCGGCTTGCAGATGCAACTGGGTAACCATGCCGCCCATGGTGTAGATCTGGCTGCCCAGCGACGGAATCCAGAACGACTGCATGACGGTGGCGGAGGTCAGCTCCAGCGCAACGGGACGCCCGGCGGGCATGGGCATGGTGCCGACCGTGGCCACGCCCAGGTCTGGGTAGATGAACAGCCATTTCCAGTCATAGCCGATCACCTGCACGCGCAAAGCCTGTTGATCCGATGGCAAAGGCTTGTAGGGATCAAGTTGATGCGTGCCGCGCCAGACGAGCACGCTCAACCCGATGACGATGACGACGGGCCCGGCCCAGACCATGACCTCCAGAAAGCGCGAGGAATTCCATTTGGGCGTGTAGCGCGCTTTCTTGTTGCCGTAGCGGTAATACCAGGCGAACAGCGGCAGAAACAGAAAGATCGGCCCGGCCACGAAAATCAATAACACGCCCACGAAAATCAAGAAGTGAGTGCGTTCCACGGCGGCCACCGGCCCCTGCGCATCGAGAAAACTCAGGTGCGTGTCGGTGCTACAGCCGCACAACAGCAACAGACACACGCACGCCAATATCAGGGCAGCGCAGCGCAGGCCGGTACGGGCTGTGTGCCGCTGTCGGACATGGTGATGTATTTTCATGGGGTTTTTGTGGATGGTCACTTCAACATCGGGGTGATTCAGGCCTGTTTGCGGGTATAGGGGCGGTATTCGGGCGACCACATGCAGCGCTCGATCATGGCGTCCAGATCGTCGTCATCGAACGTTGCGCAGAGATTTTCGTCCCGCGCCTGACGGGCGACGGCCCGGGCAATGGTGTGCGCCACGGAGCGCAACTCCTCGATCGGCGGCAGCAGGTGGCCGGGGCCCGCGGTGTCGACCGCGACGGCGTTGCCCAGCGCGCGGGCGGCGGCGGTGAACATGCCGTCGCTGACCTTCTGCGCCTCGACGGCCAGCACGCCGAGGCCGACGCCCGGAAAGACATAGGTGTTGTTGGTCTGATCGACGGTGTACTGCTCGCCGTCCTGGTGTACCGGGTCGAAGGGACTGCCGGTGGCCACCAGCGCCTTGCCGTCGGTCCAGTCCAGCACGTCCTGGGGCCGGGCCTCGGCATTGGCCGGCGGATTGGACAGCGCCAGCACGATGGGATGGTCGACCTGATCGGCCATGCGGCGCACGATGTCCTCGCTGAAGGCGCCGCCCTGGCCGGATACGCCGAGCAGAACGGTGGGCGCGACGTTGCGCACGGCATCGTTCAGATTGATCGTGGCGCCGTCGATGCCGCTCCAGCCGTCGATATCGGCGCGTTGGCGCGCAAACGGTTTCTGGAAATCCGCCAGCTGGTCGTCGTCATCGAACAGCAGGCCGCGGCTGTCGAAGGCGTAGAAACGCTTGCGCGCCTCGTCTGCCGACAAGCCGTTCTCGATCATCATCTGCACCAGCAATCGGCCGATGCCGCAGCCGGCGGAACCGGCGCCGAAGATGATGACCGTCTGCTGCGCGAGGCCGGAACCGGTGGCGCGGGCGGCGGCCAGCAGCGTGCCGGCGACCACGGCGGCCGTGCCCTGGATGTCGTCGTTGAATGTGCATAATTCGTCGCGATAGCGTTGCAGCAGGCGCAGCGCGTTGGCTTTGGCGAAGTCCTCGAACTGCAGCAGCACATGCGGCCAGCGCCGTTTGACCGCCTGCACGAATGCATCGACCAGACGGTCGTATTGTTCGCCGCGTATCCGTTCGTGGCGCCAGCCGATGTAGACCGGATCATCCAGCTTGTTCTGATTGTCGGTGCCGGCATCCAGCAGCACCGGCAGCGTGGTGGCCGGGTCGATGCCGGCGCAGGCGCTGTACAGCGACAGCTTGCCGATCGGAATGCCCATGCCGCCGGCGCCCTGATCGCCGATGCCGAGAATCTGCTCGCCATCGGTGACGACGATGACGCGCACGTTGTCGAAGCGCGGGTGGTCCAGCATGGCGTCGATGTGATCGCGATAGGGATGGCTGATGAACAGTCCGCGCGGACGGTGCCAGTAATGGCTGAACACCTGGCAGCCGCGGCCCACCGTGGGTGTGTACACCAGCGGCAGCATCTCCTTGAGATGGCGCTCGAGCAGGGCGTAGAACAGCGTTTCGTTGCTGTCCTGCAAGTTGCGCAAGTGCAGGTACTTCTGCAGATCGTCGTTCAGCCGCTGCACGGCCTCGCGGCGACGCCGGATCTGGGTGTCCAGATCGCCGTGGTGCGGTGGCAAAAGGCCGTGCAGCGAGAACTGATCGCGCTCGGCGTCGGTGAATGCCGTGCCCTTGTTGTACAGCGGATCGGTCAGCAGCTGGATGCCGTCCTTTGTGACGGGCAGTGGCTCCGTCTTGTCGTCGTGCTCGGTCATGGATACCTATGCAGGATGTGCCTGCCGTGTGCAGTTGAATGGGTGTCGGCGCAGCGTCATGTCGAGGCACTCTCCAGATCGCGCCCGGTGGTCTTCGGCCCGAACAGGGCGATGATGCCCGCCAGCAGGCCGGTGCAGCCGATGAGTGCGAAGCCGACGAAAAACGACAGGCTGTGCACGATCATGGGCACGAGCAGTGCGCCGACGGCACCGCCGGCATGGCCGATGCCGTCCGAGAACGCGAAGCCGGTGGAACGGGCCTGTGTGGGAAAGGCTTCTGCCGTGTAGGTATAGGCCACCTGCAGATAGGCGCCCAGCGCGATCGAGGCGCACAACGTGCCGATGTAGAGCACCGCGTCGCCGGCGAAACTGGCGATCAGCAGCATGCCGATGAACCACACAATCGTGGTCAGCAGGATCAGCCGCTTGCGCTCGAAGTGGTCGACAATGCGCAGCATCAACAAGGTGCCGATGGGGTAGCCGATCGCACCCACGGCCAGATAGGTGATGGAATCGGCCATGCCCGCGCCGTGCGCCGAAATGAGATCGGCGGCATCTCCGAGAAAGGCGTAATTGCCGATGTACCAGAGAAACCACATGGGGATGAACACGGCCAGGCGGCTTCGATAAATCGGCTTGAGCAGGTAGCGAAACGGCATGCCGCGGCTGGTGTCGACCTCGGCGGGCTCGGGTTCGGGCAGATCAATGGCGCGGTTGCGGCAGTTTTCCTCCATGTAGGCGATGGTCTTTTCCGCGATTTCGTGCTTGCCGTGATTGACCGCCCAGCGCGGCGACTCCGGCAGTTGCGTGCGCAGGATGAAGCCGATGGCCGCAATCAGGCCGCCGATGGCGAACAACAGACGCCAGCCGATGTCGAAATTCGGCACCAGCGCCAGGGCGATGAACGGCGTCACCGTCTGGCCCAGAATGCCGACCAGAAATGTCCACAGCGTAATGCGCCCGCGCCGTGCCGGTGGCGCCAGTTCGCTGATGTAGGTGGATACCAGGTTCAGGTCTGCCCCGACACCGATGCCGGTGACGAAGCGGAAGACGACGAGCGTGGCAACGCCAGGCGCCAGCGCATCGCCGAACGAGCCGATGGCGGTCAGAGCGAACGTCAGCAACAGCATGCGATAGCGGCCGAAACGATCGGCCAGAGCGCCGATGATCAGCGAGCCGATGATGTAGCCGATCAGGCCCACCGCCAGCGCCAGAAACAGGCTCGTGGACTGCGACAGATTGAATTGCTCATTGATGGCCGGCATGGCGAAGCCGATGTCGGAGATGTCGTAGAACGTGAAGAAATAGCCCAGCCCGATGATGATCAGATAGCTTTTCGGCAGCGCCCACACTGGAATGCGGTTCAGCCGTGCCAGCAGTTCGACGCCGTTGTCATTGGCTGTTGTGTCGGTCATGTGGCCTCCGGGTGGCGGTCCGTGGCAAGACAGTGCCGGTCATTGCCGCTCGGTGAGCTTGCGTTTGATGTCGGCAATGGCACGCGCCGGGTTCAAGCCCTTGGGACAGGTGTTGGTGCAGTTGAGAATGGTGTGGCAGCGATACAGGCGGAAGGCATCGTCGAGCTGATCCAGCCGTTCACCGGTGTGATCGTCGCGGCTGTCCTGGATCCAGCGATGCGCCTGCAGCAGCACGGCCGGGCCGAGAAACTTGTCGCCGGCCCACCAGTAGCTGGGGCAGGCCGTGGAACAGCAGAAGCACAGGATGCAGCGGCTGCCTTCATCGACCTTGTCGCGGTCTTGCGGCAATTGCGGACGCTCGCGTTCGGGTTCGGCCTCGTCGTTCTTCAGCCACGGCTCGATGAAGGCGTATTGCGCGTACAGGCGGCGCAGATCACCGACCAGATCGCGGATGACCTCCAGATGCGGCAGCGGCGACAGCCGCACCGGCCTCTTGCCGAGCTCCGAGATGTGCGTGGTACAGGCCAGCTCGTTGGTGCCGTTGATGTTCATGGCGCACGAGCCGCACACGCCTTCGCGGCAGGAGCGGCGCACGGCGATGGACGGGTCGGTTTCGTCGATGATCTTGAGAATGGCATCCAGCACCATCGGCCCGCAGTCGTCCAGATCGACCTCGTAGCTGTCCATGCGCGGGCGCTGGTCGTCGCCCGGGTTGTAGCGGTAGATGCGAAACGTCCGGATGTTGTCGCCGTCGCCTTGATGCGGCCAGTGCCGGCCCTTCTCGACGCGGGAGTTTTTCGGCAGTCTCAATTCGCTCATGATGAACCCTAGGACTTGCGTTCGGTGGGTGGAAACGTGTCGGCATCGTCGCGGCCGGTCTCCAGCCGCACCGGGCGCTCGCCCAGTTCGATACCGCCGTCGGCGCCGCGCCAGGCCACGGTGTGCTTGAGCCAGTTGTCGTCGTCGCGCTCGGGGTAATCATCACGGCTGTGGCCGCCGCGTGATTCGGTGCGGTGGTGGGCGCAATGCGCCACCAGATCCGCCTGTTCGCACAGGTTCTTCACTTCCAGGGCGGTGACTAGCTCCATGTTCCAGGCCAGCTCCGGCTGGGTGACACCGATGGCGGCGATGTCGTCGGCCATGTCGGCCAGCTTGTCGATGCCTTCCTGCATGGTGTCCTGCTTGCGAAAGACGCCGAAATGCGTCTGCATGATGTGCTGCATGGTGGCGCGCACACCGCCCGGGTTCTTGCCATCACTGTTGTGGCGCAAGGTATTGAAACGTTCCAGAATCCGGTCTTCGCTGGTTTGCGGTGTGGGCGGCGGATCCGCGTCCGGGTCGATGATGTCGGCGGCATGCAGGGCGGCGGCGCGGCCGAACACGATCAGATCCAGCAGGCTGTTGGTACCCAGCCGGTTGGCGCCGTGCACCGACACGCAGGCCGTTTCACCCACGGCCATGAGACCGGGCACCACGGCGTTGTCGTCGCCGCGCTGCGGGTCCACGACTTCGCCATTCAGATTGGTGGGGATGCCGCCCATGGTGTAATGCACCGTGGGCACGACCGGAATCGGCTCCTCGTGGGCGTCGATGTTCAGGAAGGTGCGCACCGTGTCGATGATGCCGGGCAGTTTGCTGTCCAGCGTTTCGTTGTCCAGGTGTTCCAGATGCAGCAGGATGTGGTCGCCGTTGTCGCCGCAGCCGCGGCCTTCGCGCATCTCCACACCGGAGGCGTAGCTGACGATGTCGCGGCTGGCCAGATCCTGCTCATGCGGCGCATAGTTCGGCATGAAGCGCTCGCCGTTGCCGTTGGTCAGATAGCCGCCTTCGCCGCGCGCGCCTTCGGTAATCAGACAGCCGGAGCCGACCAGGCCGGTGGGGTGGAACTGCACGAATTCCATATCCTGCAGCGGCAGACCGGCGCGCAGCGCCATGGCGTTGCCGTCGCCGGTGCAGGTATGCGCCGAGGTGCAGGATTCGAACACGCGGCCGAAACCGCCCGTGGCCAGCACGGTTTGCTTGGCACGAAAGCGGTGCAGCGTGCCGTCCTCCAGGCTGAAGGCGATCAGCCCGCAGCAGGCGCCATCGTCGTCCATCAACAGGTCGACGGCAAAGAATTCATTGAAGAAACGCGCCTTGTGCTTCAGGCACTGCTGATACATCGTATGCAGCATGACCTGGCCGGTACGATCGGCGGCGGCGCATGCACGCGCCGCCATTTCACCCTCGGCGTAATGTGTCGTATGGCCGCCGAACGGCCGCTGGTAGATGCGCTCGTCCTCGGTGCGTGAAAACGGCAGGCCCATGTGTTCCAGCTCGATGACCGCGGGAATGGCCTCGTGGCAAAGATAGGCGATGGCGTCCTGATCGCCGAGCCACACCGAGCCGGCCACGGTGTCGTACATGTGCCAGTGCCAGTCGTCCTCCTTGATGTTGCCCAGCGCCGCCGAAATGCCGCCCTGGGCCGCGGTCGTGTGCGAGCGGGTGGGAAAGACCTTGCTGATGCAGGCGGTCTGCAGGCCGGTCGAGGCCATGCCCAGCGTGGCGCGCAGACCGGCGCCGCCGCCACCCAGCACGATGACGTCGCAGGCATGATCGACGATTTCATCTCTTGCAGCCATGCAGTCTCCTTCAGCCCAGGGCCAGAACAATCAGCGCCACGATCGCAGCGGTGCCGAGCACGATGGCGGCGGCCTTGATCAGCAGCACCCAGAACGCCCGCATCGCGGTATTGCGCACATAGTCCTCGAACACGATCTGGATGCCGATGACGCCGTGGCGCAGGGCGAACACCAGATACAGCGCCATCAGACCCGCATTGACCGGAAACGCCAGCCAGGCGGCGGCCTCGGCGTGCGCGGCCGTGCTCAAATACACCACGCTGGCCACGAACCAGACCGTCAGCGGGATCAGCGCCAGTGCCGTCAGCCGCTGGATGATGAAGGTTGTCGCGCCGGTGCCGCCGGCGCCCAGGCCGCGCGCCTCGTGAAACAGCTGCGCCTCGTAGAGCTGGCTCTGCACCGCCGGGCTGGTTTCCGTCTGCTGGACGGTGAGGACGCCATCGTCACTGTTGTCACTGTCTCCAGTTGATGTTTGTGTCGTACCGTTCTGCGTTGTCCCGTCTTGCTCGTTGTGCACGTCAGTCGAACCTCTACAGCAGCAGGGCAATCAGCCAGATCACGATCGTCAGCACGGCGGTCAATACCAGCACTGCGATGCCGCTGCGATTGACTGCAGGCATGGAAAAACCGATATCGATGTCCCAGAACAGATGGCGAATGCCATTGCACAGATGAAAGGCCAGGGCGATGGTCCACAGGAACAGAATCACCCGGCCGGCAATGGAGCCGTAGACACCAGCGGTGCCTGCGTAGACATCACCGCCGATGGCCGCGGCGATGACCCACCAGGCCAGGCCAATGGTGCCGATCAGCAGAGCAATGCCGCTGGCGCGGTGGAAGATCGACAGCGTCGAGGTGATCTGTGGCTTGTACCACGTCAGATGGGGCGAGATCGGCCGGCTCATGATTGCGACTCGCTGGCGGTCGCGGGCACCACTTCTTCCGGTTCGTGGCCGCTGTCTCCGGACCCGGATGCACTGCTCAGGATGACGCGCTGGCCGCGCCCCGTGAGCATGGCCCACAGCCAGCTTCCCAGTACGCGAATACGCCGGCGTGCGCTGACCAGGAAGTACAGATGCACCAATCCCCACAGCAGCCAGGCGATGAAGCCCTTGACATGGCGACCGCGAATTTCGGCCACGGCACAGCCATTGGCAATGATGGCCATGGTGCCGTAATCAGTCAGTCGAAAGCGCTCTGGCGGTGCGTTCTGCGTATTGTCCAGCCGATGTCGAATCACGCGGCCCGCATAGGCGCCCTGTTGCTTGGCCACGGATGCCAGACCGGGGTAGAGATTGCCATCTTCGTCGGCGGAGACATTCGCATCGCCAACTACGAACACCTCGGGATGATCCGGAATGGTCAAATCGCCCTCGACCGGCACCATGTTGTGCTTTTCGACCAGGTCGTCCGGCAGCCAGTCACCGGCGCCGGCGCCTTCCATGCCGGCTGCCCAGATGATGGTGGCGGCATCGATGGTGTCATCATCGCCCAGATGCACGCGGCCTTCCTCGATATCGTCCACGGCCACTTCCGTCATCAGATCCACGCCCTGATCTCGGAGTTTGCGGTCGGCATAGCGGCTGAGCTGTTCGTGCATGGCACCCAGTGAATGCGGCAGGGGTTCGACCAGCGCAATCTGCAGCTCCTGCGGGTCGAGCCCCGGGAATTCGTTGGTGATGATGCCGGGCAAGAGTCGCCCCATGGCACCGGCCAGTTCGACACCGGTCGGCCCGGCGCCAACGATGACGAAACGCAGATAGGCGCGGCGCTCCTCTGCCGTGACGGCATGGTCGGCCTTTTCCAGCGCGGCAAAGATTCGCCCGCGCATGTTCAGGGCCTGTTCGAGATTCTTCAGTGTCAGGACATACCGGGCCCACTCCGGATGGCCCAGGTACTGGTAGCGTGCGCCCGTGGCCAGCACCAGCATGTCGTAGTTCGTGCTCCGACCGCTGGCGAAATCGACGCGGCATGCTTCCAGATCAATGGCCTCGACCACATCCATGCGCGGTGCAACCACGGGGTGATTGCCGAACAGCTGGCGCAGCGGCGTGCCGATATCACCCGCTCTGAGCTGTCCCATGGCCACCTGATACAGCATGGGCTGGAACAGATGATGATTGCGCTGGTCGACCAATACGATCTCCGCTTCGGCCTTGCGCAGTTGCTGCGCCGCTGCCAGACCGCCGAAGCCGGCACCGATGATGACCACCCGTGGCCGGGTATGGTGATCTGTCGGGATCGAGGACTGTGACATGTGCCTTCCCTGGGTGAGCAAAGCTCCCGTGTTGATCCGGTGGCATGTATCGAACGATGGCTTTGATCGCTGCATCGTCCGCAGATGACTCGATAGTGACTGACGTCGTCGACCAGACCAATAAGTAAAAACCCGTATATTCAGTAGGTAAAATCATGAGAGTTGTTCAATGGAGGAGCAGCCCCGATTGGTCTCGAGCGGCGCTACGGGCATCTTCAACGGAAGGTGAGCGAGGGCCGGATCACGGCAACGGCATGGCGCTGACTTCGAAACATCAGGTTCGAACAATCCGCCGGCCGGAAAGTACCGCTGTATGCTTACGGGAAGTTGATCCTTGATTGCACGGCCAGGAAGAAAATCCATGCGTACAGACAGCACCGTATACAGCGCTCGTTCTGCTCAATCTGGCGGGCTTGTGCTCGCATTTCTGCTTGCGCTAGTCCTGCTGCCGGGGTGCGTCACGCAGCAGCCAGGGCAGACAGCGGATCCTGTGGCTGTGGCCGAGCAAATCCGCGCGCGTTTCGAGCAAGCACTGCCCGGTCTCCCGCTGGACAAGCAGCGTCACTATGCACAGCGGCTGTATCGAATGACCGGCGCAGCCCGCTATCTGCCCATGAATCGCGCCTATGGCAAGCGTCTTGTGAGACGACTGAACAAGGCATTCACGGGCCTGGAAACACCAGGTTATGCAGCGCGCCGGGCGCGCGAGATCGTCACGGATTATCCGACGCGGACGAAAAAGCAGCGCCGCCGCAAGCAGATGCTCGCCGCATGGGGCGATATTGCATTTGCGAAGAGTCTGGCCTTTGAACTGGTACAGGCAAAGTCCTACGGCCTGTTGAATGAGCATGACCTGCCCGGGTATCAGCGGGCGCTCGACTATCTGGCGGCAGTCGATTTTCGCGACTTCCTGCTGGATGCCGATGTCATGGCCATTTACGCCTCGCAGGTGGCCAATCTCGCGTATTATCTGAATACGCTGGGTGTCGCCGATTTGCGCCAGGATGTGATTGCGGCCTTTCGCCGGCAATATCCGCCGCAGCGTGATGCCAAACTCTCGCAAGCCGAATACCGCAACAAGATCTATGGCATGACCCATCTGGTGATCGCGGCCAGCGCTTATTACCAGAAGCCGGTGTCCGCACGGCGGTTTCGCTGGGTGCTGGATGAATTTGCCGCCAATCTGGACACAATCCTGACGCGCACCAAGGAAGACATCTACACGGGGGTGGGCATCTGTTTTCTGCTGGCCGGAGAGGGCGATGACCCGGCAGTGGCGCGGTTGCGTGCGGCGCTCCTGCAGGCCTTTGATCCCGCGGCACGCATGATTCCTGCCGAACATGGTGGCGTCAATCTGAACAAGGGCGAGCATCGCAACGTACTCGCCATCATGCTGCTGGCCTGGCCGGAAGCACTGCATCCCGGCCCCGAGTTGTAGACCGGCTTCATCCTCAGGCCGGGGGATACTGTGCCATCATGGGTTGGTACAACATGCATGACCGAGGCGATTATGCATACCGTACTGATTACCGGCGGTACCGGCTTCATCGGCAGCCATCTGATCCCGCGGCTGCTTGCAGATGGCTGGCATGTCGAAGTGTTGACCCGCGACACGGCCAGGGCACGGCGCGGGCTGCCCGAGGCTGCGGTTGCCCTGGCATCACTGGATCAGGCCAGCGAACCGGGCGCCATCATCAACCTGGCCGGCGAGAATCTGTCCGGCAAGCGCTGGAGTGCGGCGCAGAAGCGGGAGTTGATGGAGAGCAGGCAACGCACCACGCGCGATCTGATTGCCTTCATCGGCCGTTGCAGCAGGCCCCCTGACGTGCTGATCAGCGGCTCGGCGGTCGGCTTCTACGGCGCCTGCGGCTCACGACCGGTCGATGAGCGATCATCGATGGGCGACGAATTCCAGGCGCGCCTGTGTGCCGACTGGGAAAGCGAAGCGTTGCCGGCCCGCGACGTGCATGGTGTGCGTGTCTGCCTGATTCGCACCGGCATCGTCCTGGGCAATGACGGCGGGGCACTGGCGCAGATGCTCACGCCGTTCAAGTTCGGCCTGGGCGGCGCTTTCGGTGACGGCAGCCAATACATGCCCTGGATCCATATCCGCGATGAAGTGGGTGCCATCCGGTTTCTCCTGCGCAACGAGGCCTGCCACGGCGCCTACAACCTGACGGCGCCGCAACCGGTCACCAACAAGCGGTTCGCGACCACGCTGGCCCGGGTACTGCGCCGGCCGGCTGTCATGCGCGTGCCGGCATCTGTTCTCCAGCTGCTGCTCGGCGAGATGGCGCGGCTGGTCCTGACCGGGCAACGCGCCGTGCCCAATGCCTTGCAACAGGCCGGTTACGAATTTGCCTTCGACGATCCGGAAGCCGCCTTGCGGGATCTGCTGGGCTCGTCCGACGTGCGGTAGATGCTTTCTCCGGTGCCAGCCTGCTGGACGCATTCAATCGTTCTGCTGCTCCATTGTTACCCGTGGCCGTATCGGGGTTTGCCCGCATGTTGCAACTCCGGTTACAGCGTTAGCATTTGCGGCATGGGATGACGCGGCTGTCTGTGACGTTGATTGGAACGACATGGCTGACCGCGATGATCCGACTGTGCCAACGACACGGGAGAACCCTCCATGAAGAAGCCTGTGACTGTAAACGAGCGATTTCTGGTCGGCCTGGATCAGCCACAGGCCGATGACGTGCCCGCCATGGCCCGGCAGGGCATAAGATCGGTCATCAACCTGCGCACCTCCGGCGAGAAGGGCACGACCATGGAGCCCGAGGAAGAGGGCAGAGAGGTGCGCGCAGCCGGCATGAGTTATGTGCATATCCCGGTGGCGAGCGACAACATGACCACGAAGGATGTGGACCGCTTCCGCTACGAGGCGTCGGCCCTGCCGGGTCCGGTGTTCGTGCATTGCGCGACGGGCAAGCGCTCCGGCGCCTTCACGATGATGGACGACGGCATGAATCGCGGGCTGTCGGGCGACGGCGTCCTCGATGAGGCGACGCAAATGGGTTTTGAATGCGACGTGCCGGGCATGCGGGATCTGGTGCGCGGCTATGTCGACGAAAACGGCTAGCACTCGGATTTCCAGTTGAAATCCGGTTTTGAATTTGATCAAGGACAGAGGTACGGCAATGAAACACGTTACAGCACACGGCGCACGCATCCCGGCACTCGGCTTCGGCACGTTCGAGCTGGAACCAGCCGATGCCGAGGCCATGACGGCACATGCCCTGAAAACGGGCTACCGGCATATCGACACTGCACAGATGTACGACAACGAAGAGGCGGTCGGTGCCGGCATTCGTCAGTCGGGCGTCGAGCGTGAGGATATCTTCCTCACCACCAAGCTGTGGATCGAAGATTTCGCCGACGGCGATCTGCAACGCGCGGCACAGAAGAGTCTGCAGCGGCTCGACACGGATTATGTCGACCTGTTGCTGCTGCACTGGCCGAATCCCGATATTCCGCTGGCGGAAACCATGGCTGCGCTCAACGATGTGCACGACCGTGGCTGGGCGAAACATATCGGCGTCAGCAATTTCACCACCGACTGGATCGACGCCGCCGTCGAGCACACGCGCGTACCGCTGCTCACCAATCAGGTGGAATATCATCCCTATCTCAGTCAGCGGCCGGTGATGGATGTGCTGGACAAGCACGGCATCGCGCTCACGGCATACTGCCCGCTGGCGCGCGGCACCGTATTCCAGGATGAAACCCTGCAGCGCATCGGCGAGAAATACGGCAAGAATGCCGGCCAGGTGGCACTGTGCTGGCTGCTGCAACAGGGCAACGTCATCGCCTTGCCACGCTCGACCAATCCGGCGCATGTGGAAAGCAATTTCGAGGTCTTCGATTTCGCGCTCAGCACTGACGAAATGCGCGAGATATCCGGACTGCACTCGGAAAACGGCCGCATGATCTCGCCTGACTTCGCACCCGCCTGGGATAATGCCGGCTGAGCCGATGCTGGCTTCACCGTGGTATTGCTGCCGTCATGTGGCCGTGAGCCGTTTGCGGCGAATACCCAGGGCGAACAACATGCCGATGAATGCCACCACGGCGCAGGACCAGAAGGCGATGACGAAGGCGCCTTCTGCGGCCACACCCTCTGCCGTGGCGATCACCGCAGTGAGGGCAACCGCGATCTGACTGCCGAAACTGCCGCCCAGGCGACGCACGACGCTGTTCATTGATGTGGCCACGGCTGTTTCGGTCGTCGCGACCGCCTGGGTGATCAGCGCCGTGCTGATCTGAATGGCCAGTCCGAAGCCGGCCCCCAGCACGAATACCGGGATGAGGATCTGCCACACGCCGCCGTGCCACAGCGCCAGCGACATGGCACCGGCAATACACAGGCCCAAGCCACCGGCAAACGGCAGAGCCGGATTGAAATAGCGCAGCAAACGAGCTGCAAACAGACTTGTCAGCCCCTGGCCCACGGCCGATGGCAGCAGAAAAAGGCCAACGGTGCCCGGATGCACGCCGAGACCGTAATCGACATCCGGGCCGCCGCTGACCAGATACGGCACGAGAAAGAACACGCCGAACATGACATAGCCCAGCAACACGTTGGCAATGTTCGTGTACAGCACGACGGGCCGGGTCAGAACATGCAGATCCAGCAACGGCTCCGGCACACGCAGGCTCCAGGCGAGCCAGGCGCCGAGCAAAGTCACGCCGGCTGCAAGAGAGCCCACGATGGGCAGCGACCCCCAGCCCAGATGCTCGCCCTCGGTCAGCGCCACAAGAATGAGCGCCAGTCCACTCCCGAGCAGCAGGGCGCCGGGCAGGTCGACCGCCGCGCGGGTGCGGTGAGATGAAGGCGGAATGAAGATGTGGCCCAACACGGCTGCGCCGGCGATGGCCAGCGCGCCGCAGGCAAAGATCCAGCGCCAGGACAGCATGGCGACAAGCAGTCCGGACAGGCCGAAACCGATTGCCGTGCCCGCGGCGAATACGCTGGTGAGCAGGCTGATGCCCACGGGCACTCTATGATCGGGGAAGATATCCCGAATGATGGCGTAGGACAGCGGCAGCACGGTACCGCCGACCCCTTGCAGTGCGCGGCAACCAATCAGAATCGCGATTGACGGCGCCAGCGCGGCACCGATCGAGCCCAGCAGGAAGGCCAGCAGAGAAATGACCAGCAACCGATCCTTGCCGAAGCGATCGCCGAGTTTGCCCAGCAGAGGCGTGGCCACCGCCGCCATGATCAGATAGCCACTGAGCAGCCAGGCCGACCAGGTCGCCGAAGCATCGAAATACGACTGGATCGCCGGAATGGCCGGTACCACGGCCGTCTGCTGGAAGCCAAAGGCGGCATCGGCCAGCATCAGGACAGCGAGGGTGGCTGCGCCGGTGTGTGCGCTGTCATGGCTATCTGTCATCGTCATGCCGGCGCTGCCGCGGGTGCTGGCCGACAGAACCGGCCGGCAACACGCAGGCTAGCCGAGTCGCTCGCACACGGCACGGGTGAAGGCATCAGTCGTGCCATTACCGCCCAGATCCGGCGTGACACGATCCTGCTCGGCAATTGCCGCGCGGATCGCCCGGCGCAAACGTGTTGCCTGGCCCGTTGCCTGTACATGATCGAGCAGCATGGCCGTGGCCAGCAGAATGGCGGTCGGGTTGGCGATGTTGCGCCCGGCGATGTCGGGCGCACTGCCGTGCACGGCCTCGAAAACGGCGCAGCCGTCGCCGATGTTGGCACCCGGTGCCAGGCCCATGCCGCCGGTCAGACCGGCGCACAGATCAGACAATATGTCGCCGAACAGGTTGGTGGCGACGATGACGTCGAACTGATGCGGATCCATGACCAGCTTCATGGCGCAGGCATCGACGTTTTCGTCATCGAATTCAATGTCGTCGTAGTCTGCGGCGATTTCCCGGCCCACGGACAGGAACAAACCGGAAGTCGTTTTCAGGATATTGGCCTTGTGCGCCAGCGTCACACGCCGGCGGCCCCGTGCATGCGCCAGCTCGAATGCATGGCGGATGATGCGCCGGCTCTGGGCGCGGGTCATGACCGATTTGGCTTCGGCCCGGGTGCCGTCGTCGGACAGGCTCTGGCCCTGGCCGGAATACATGCCGCTTTCGTTTTCGCGCACGACGATCAGGTCTGCATCGGGATACAGCGCCTCGACTCCGGTCATGGCCACGGCCGGGCGGATATTGGCATACAGATCGAACTGCTTGCGAATGGCGACATTGACTGAGGCATGACCGGTGCCGCTCGGTGTTGTGGTCGGGCCCTTGAGTGCCAGGCCGGTGCGCCGGATCGAGTCGACCGCCGTCTGCGGCAGAGGATCATCGGCGCCGTCATCCAGCGCCGCCTGCCCGATCTGCACATACTCGCAGTCGAACGACGCACCCAGTGCAGCGGCGACTTCCAGCGCGGCTTCCACGATGGCAGGGCCGATACCGTCGCCCTTGATGACCGTTAGTGATGCGCTGCTCATGCTCGGCTGCTCATGGTTGTCTGTATTGTCGGTAGCGGGCATGAAAGCGCGTCGCGGCATGAATCACGGCGTGTCGAAAATACCCCCGACGTCGCCTTCACACCCGCATGCGGTCATGGTGTATGAAAGCGCATCGCTGCTTCAATACGCTGCAATCCCGGGGTCGCATAGGGGAAAGCACGGAGTTGCAAGGCGGGTATTTCGTGCGATTGTTGGTGCCATGCAACACTGCATTCGGCAGGCGCGGAGGATCTGCATGACACAGCAACGCTGCCGGCTTCCGGGCTGGGAAAATCGCCGCATGTCGGCAGACGCTGCCGCAGCCCTGATCAAGGACGGCATGACCATCGGCATGAGCGGTTTCACGCAGGCCGGCGAGGCCAAGGAAGTGCCGCTGGCGCTGGCGCGCCGGGCGGCCGATGAGTCCATGGCCATCAATCTGCTGACCAGCGCGTCGCTGGGCAATGACATCGATCAGAAGCTCACCGATGCCGGGGTCGTGGCCTGGCGCATGCCGTTCCAGGTCGATGACACGCTGCGCGAAGCCACCAATGCGGGCGAGGTGCTGTTTGTCGACGAGCATCTGTCGGAAAACGCCGAGCGCCTGCGCCACGGCGCGCTGGGCCATGTGGACATCGCCATCATCGAGGCCTGTGCGATCACCGAGGATGGCGGCATCGTGCCCACGACCTCGGTGGGCAATTCGCCGACGTTCGCGCAGGACGCCGATCAGATCATCATTGAACTCAACGAGGCCATGCCCGCGGCGCTGGAAAGCCTGCACGACATCTACGTGCCCGCAGCGCGCCCGCAGCGCCAGCCCATTCCCATCACCGATACCGGCAGCCGCATCGGTACATCGCACATCCCGGTCGATGCCGACCGGATCACCGCCATCGTGGTCACCGACGGTGCCGATTCACCGGCGACCATCAAGGAGCCGGATGACGCCACCCGGGCCATCGCCGATCACCTGACGGAGTTTCTGAAAGGCGAGGTCGAGGCAGGCCGGCTGTCGTCATCGCTGCTGCCGTTGCAGGCCGGTCTCGGATCCATGGCCAACACCGCCCTGGACGGCATCGCCAGCGGGCCGTTCGAGCGCCTGCACATGTATTCGGAAGTCCTGCAGGATTCGGCCTTCGACCTGCTCGATTCCGGGCATCTGGAAATAGCCTCGGCGACCTCGATCACCCTGTCGGCCGCAAAGACCGAACAGGTGAGACCGCATCTGGATGCCTATCGCGATCGCATCGTGCTGCGGCCGCAGGAATTGTCGAATCAGCCCGAGGTCATTCGCCGGCTCGGGGTGATCGCCATCAACACCGCGCTGGAGGTGGACATCTACGGCAACGTCAATTCGTCGCACATGGGCGGCACGCACATGGTCAACGGCATCGGCGGTTCTGGCGATTTCGCCCGCAATGCTCATCTCGCGATTTTCGTCACCATGTCACTGGCCAAGGGCGGCGCCATCTCGGCCTTCGTGCCGTTCGTGCCGCATGTCGATCACACCGAACACGATGTCGACATCGTCATTTCCGAGCACGGTGTCGCCGATCTGCGCGGTCTGGCGCCGCGCCAGCGCGCACCCGTGCTCATCGACCACTGCGCCGATCCCGACTACCGACAAGCCCTGCAGGATTACTTCGCGCGTGCCTGCAGGCAGCAGGGCGGCCAGACCCCCCATCTGCTGAGCGAGGCGTTTGCCTGGCACCTGCGGCTGGCCAAACAGGGCTCGATGCGGGCTGCCGGGAAGGCCGCCGAGGGCTGAGGCCGGGCGGCCAGACGACAACCGACTTTGCACAATTCCTGCCAAGGAGAGCACTTATGTCAGACGCATACACACTCGATACCCCGAATGGCGACAGTCAGGAACTGCCGTACATCGAAGGCACGCTCGGCATACCGGCGCTCGATGTGCGTGGTTTGCACACCCAACAGGGCGTGTTTACCTACGACCCCGGTTACACCGCCACGGTCAGCTGCGACTCGAACATCACCTTCATCGACGGCGACAACGGCAAGCTGCTGTATCGCGGCTATTCGATCGAGGAGCTGGCCGAGCAGTCGGATTTTCTCGAAGTCAGTTATCTGCTGCTCAACGGTGAGCTGCCGAACCAGTCCGAAATGACCGGTTTCCGCGATGCCATCAGCCACCACTCGATGCTGCCGCAGACGCTGTTGAAGTTTTTCGACGGCTTTCATTATGACGCCCATCCGATGGCCGTATTGCTCGGTGTAGTCGGCTCACTGTCGGCCTTTTACCACGACACGACCGACATCACTGATCCCGAACACCGCGAACTGTTCGCCCAGCGCATGATTGCCAAGATGCCGACCATCGCCGCGGCTGCCTACAAGCATGCAGTCGGCCAGCCCAAGATCCACCCGCGCAACCAGCTCGGCTATGCCGCCAACCTGTTGCACATGCTGTTTGCCGTGCCCGGTGAAGACTACGAGGTCGACCCGGTCGCCGCCAGGGCCCTGAATGTGCTGTTCATGCTGCACGCCGACCACGAGCAGAACGCCTCGGCCACCACGGTGCGCACGGTCGGCTCGACCGGCGCCAACCCGTATGCGGCCATCGCCGGCGGCATTGCTGCACTGTGGGGCCCGGCGCATGGCGGCGCCAACGAGGCGGTGCTGAACATGCTGGCCGACATCGGTGATGTGAAAAACGTCCCCGATTACATCGATCGCGCCAAGGACAAGGAGGATGCGTTCCGCCTCACCGGTTTCGGCCACCGCGTGTACAAGAACATGGACCCGCGCGCCAGAGTGGTGCGCGATTATTGCCATGATGTGCTCGAGCACTACGGCATGGAAGACGATCAACTGTTCGCAATTGCGCTGGAATTGGAGGACAGGGCGCTGCAGGAGGATTATTTCATCGAGCGCGGGCTGTACCCGAACGTGGATTTCTATTCCGGCATCATCTATCGAGCCATCGGCATTCCGGTCGACATGCTCACGCCCATGTTCGCCATTGCCCGCACGGTCGGCTGGGCCGCCCACTGGAGCGAGATGATGACCGATCCGCAGCTGCGCATTACCCGGCCGCGCCAGATCTACCACGGCTACACCCAGCGGGATTATATGGCCATCGAGGCACGCGATTGACATCCTTGTCGCCTTGGCCCGGATATTGCATCAAAGTGAAGGGGGCCGATATGACGTGTTTGAACAAATACATGACTTCAGACATGCTCGGTCTGCCGGCCCGTACGGTGAAGGACCCGGCGTTTTCACTCCTGTCTTGCCGTACCACCCAGGCCAATCTTGACGGCGGCAAGATCACATCGGATGACCACGAGCTGATGCTGTGCGAGGCGGGATAACGCAACGGGCAGCTACGCTCGGTCAGTCAGCGACGACTCAAGCCCACTAGCGATAGGCCATCAGCCGGAGCTAAGGCTGTCTTTTATGCGGCAATCACCGACTCAGCCAGTGCCGCATGACTCGAACCCGTGAATCCACGGCAAAACCGGGTGGCTCGTAGCCCATGTCTGATTGGCAACACTTCCGGTTGGTGTCGACCCGGGTTGCCTTTCTCATCTCCAAAGGACTGGAATCAGTGTTCGCAAGCAAGTATATCCCTTTGATATATCCATAAGTTGCTTCCATACTTCAGACATGAGGCTGAACATGGAGGTACCAATGGAATACACTAGCAGGCTGTTGAAGACCACCCCAGCAAACACGGGCAATAGTACAATACCCGGGACGATACCCAACGGAAGTCATTGATCATGCGTGGAGCCGACACTACTCAGGAAGCCCTGTTTTCCAC
>Ga0079226_10000466_pt1 | contig 28128 bp, 21 predicted proteins | sample Poulit2014_FD_76345 | JGI IMG/M metagenome (GOLD analysis project Ga0079226, IMG submission 76345) | Agricultural soil microbial communities from Georgia to study Nitrogen management - Poultry litter 2014 | ecosystem: Environmental > Terrestrial > Soil > Agricultural land | place: USA: Georgia...
GCAGCTGCTCGGAAGTCGCATGGCGCGCATCATCCGGAATGGCCCAAATCGCCCGGACAGGAATACTGGTGGCCAGCACCACCTCGCCGCTGCGATCAAATAACTTGCCCCGGGTAGGTGGCAACACCAGCGTGCGCTCAAAACGACGCACCCCTTGCTCTTGCAAAAACTGGGTAGACAGGCCTTGCAAATAAAGCGCCTTGATGATCAGGGCCCCAAAACCCAGCATAATAAAGAGCATAACGAAGCGAGCCCGCCACAGGGGCATCGCTTCGTTTAACACGGGGTTCTCGTAAAAGCGGAAACGCTTCATGGCTGCCCCTCCGGCTGTGATTGGGAGGGAGCCAGACGCTTGCCAGGCAAATAGATGGTACGCTCGGGGCCCGCCGGCGCCATGGTGAAGGTCTCGCGGGCAATTTGATCGATGCGGGCATTACGGGTTAGCTCGGCACGTTGCAATTGCAAACGGCGCCACTGCACATCAAGCTCGTGCGCCTGATTACGCAACCCTTCGATGTGTACGTAGAGATCGCGGGCATGATAGCGGGTTGAAATCAAGAGAAAACCCGAAAAAAAGATTACCGCTGCCAGAAACACAATGACCCTTATCATCGCCGCCCCCGTCTTCTGGCATAAGGCTGGGCCATCTGCTCATAATAGGCAGCGACCTCTTGCCATTCTTGTTCCCAACCTTCGACAAGCGCTTTGTCTGTGCGCTCTGCAACCCGTAGCACGGCAGAGCGCGAGCGGGGGTTGTCCTCTTTTTCTGCCGCATCAGGCAGGATCCGCCCCAAACTGTGCAACCAGGGCTGAGGCAGCTGTTCTTCGGTTAGGGGCAAATGCGCAAAAGCAGCTTCAGGGCGTGCGCCTGTGGTAATAAATCGTTTGACGATGCGATCTTCCAAAGAATGAAAGCTGATCACTGCCAGGCGCCCCCCTGCCTTCAGCAGCTTCAGGCTTAGCGGCAACGCAGCCTGGAGCGCCTCGAGCTCGCGATTGATGTAAATCCGTATAGCCTGGAAGGTGCGAGTGGCCGGGTGATGTGCTTTCTCGCGCGAGGGCACGATACGGGCGACCAGCTGGGCGAGATCATGCGTTGTCTGCAACGGATGGGATTGGCGGCGAGTTGCAATCGCCTTTGCAATCTGGAAAGCATACCGTTCTTCGCCATAGTGCTCTATAACCTCCTTCATGTCATTGATGCTTGCCTTGGCAAGCCATTGCGCTGCGGTCTGTCCTGTACTGTCATCCATGCGCATATCCAGCGGGCCATCGTACATAAAAGAAAACCCGCGCTCGGCCTCCTCGAGCTGTGGCGAGGAAACGCCTAGATCCATCATCAACCCATCGATGGTGTCTACCCCCAGCGCCTGCAGCTCATCAAGCATATGTTCAAAACCGCTGTGCACTGCCTGTACGCGGGAATCTTGTTGTGCCAATTCAAGCGCAACCCGATAAGCGGTGGGATCTTTGTCAAAAACAATCAGGCGGGCATCAGGCGCCAACTGCGACAACAAAGCCTGGCTGTGCCCGCCACGGCCAAAAGTGGCATCGACAAAAATGCCTGAGGCGGGCTGCTGCGGCTGCGCGCACTGAGACGCGCACCGCGCTGTAAAATCCGGTGCGACCAACGCCGAAACGGTTTGCTCCAACAAAACGGAACGATGCGTGGCTTTCATTGGCCGACTTTAATTAAAAAGAAAATTGTTCAAAAACCTCTGACATGCTTTGTGCGAGATCCTCTTCCTGTCGTTTCTCAAGCAACTCAGGGTGCCAAATTTCAAAATGCCCGCCCAGGCCCAACAACATGGCTTCACGCTCCAGGTTTGCTGCCTGCCTGAGCTCGGCAGCAATCAGGATGCGCCCGGCAGAGTCCATTTCGACATCGTGCGCATTACCCAGCAACAGTCGCTGAAACCCCCGGGCCGACATGGGCAAAGCCGCGATCTGCTCGCGCTTGAGCTCCCAGACCGAACGTGGGTAAAACAGCAAACAACCATCAGGGTGCCGGGTCAGGGTCAACCGCCCCGCTTCCTTGGAAATGAGCGCATCACGATACCGGGTCGGAATGGACATCCGACCTTTGGCATCGAGGGTTAAGGCGCTACTTCCTTGGAACACGGGCTAACTCCCACTTTTTTACACATTTTCCTACTTTTTCCCACTCTAAGCCAATTAACCCTGCTGGTCAAGAAGCAAATCCTTTTTTTTCAATGACAACAAGCACTTACAGCGGAACAAAAAGATACAAGCAAATAAAAAATCTTGAAAAATCAATCTATTGGGCAACGACCCTAAGGTAAAGTCTGTGATAGGCCATCTTTTTGATGCTTTCTTCGTGTGACCTATCTCACAAAAATTAACAGTTGAATCAGGGGTCAACGGGCCGTCTCAAAGCAAACAAAATGGCGTCAATTTCCCACTTTGGGTATTGGCGCAAGCGCTATTAGGCACAAAAAAAGCACAATCGCTGATAGTTTTGCGATTGTGCCTGGATAAAGCATCAACAAATAAAGACAAGATGCGCCTATAGGCCGGATTTTGTAAACAGGCGCTGCCTGTTGGCAACCATTCATCTAGGCCTGCCATTACTGACAGGCTCGTGCCACCTACCCGCATACTTGGGCGGGCCACCCTACTGGCCGGAAACGGCCATCGTATGCCTATTTGGTGTTGCTCCGGATAGAGGTTACCGCGTTTCACCCTACAATGTGTGCTTGCTGGCAAGCATGCGCTACGGTGATGACCGTAGCGGAGCGGTATGCACCGCCCCCATTGCAGACTCGTCTCTGTGGCCCTATTCCTCGGCTTGCTGCCGCAAGGCGGCTTGCCGGACGGCTGTTAGCCGCTATCCTGCCCTATGGAGTCCGGACCTTCCTCGATAGCCATACCGCGGTTGCCCGGCGCACCTTGTCCGCTACATTATAACGGCTCTGCATGAGCAAAGAAAAATATTTATCCCTGGCTGCGCCGCTTGTTGTTTCAACGCCGTCCTGCTTTTCACAGTTACAATATAGGCAAGCGCAAGAACGATTTACGAATTTTTTCCCTAACCTTATGTCTTCACATCTTTTAACCCTTCAAAACGTTAATCTGTCCATTGGCCAACATGTGCTACTTGAAGATGCCCAACTCATTATCCATGAGGGCGAGCGCTGCGGTTTGATTGGCCGCAACGGCTCCGGCAAGTCGTCATTACTGAAACTGATGGATGAACGCCTGGAACCAGATTCAGGCACCATCCAAAAAAGGGTTGGGCTGCGCATTGCGACGGTTACCCAGGAGCCCGATTTGCCCGCTGGACAAACGGTATTTGATTATTTGTGCGCTGACTATCTGGAACAGGAAGACTGGCAACGGCCAGCCCAGGTGGAACAATACCTGGATGAACTCGTTTTGCCTCGGGAAAGCACTTTGGAAAAACTATCGGGAGGACTGCGCAAGCGTGTGGCACTGGCCTATGCCCTGCTTGAACGCCCCGATCTGCTATTACTCGATGAGCCAACCAACCACCTGGACTTTGACGGCATTCGCTGGCTGGAAGAGCAACTATTATCCTTTTCTGGTGCCATCATCGTTATCACGCACGATCGCCGTTTTCTAGATACCGTAACCACACGCATTATCGAACTTGACCGTGGCCTGCTGTTCAGCTTTCCAGGCAACTTTGCCCAGTGGCAAGAACGCAAGGCAGAATGGCTCGAGGCCGAGGCCCATGAGCACGCCCGCCAAGACAAATTCCTGGCTCAAGAGGAAGCCTGGCTACGCCGCGGCACCCGGGCCCGGCGCGTTCGTAACCAGGGGCGGGTGCGCCGCCTGGAAGCTTTGCGACGGGAACGGGCCCAGCGCCGCGAGCGAGCTGGCAATGTCCGCTTTGCCCTTGACGAAGGACGCCGCTCGGGACGGCTGGTCATCGAGGCCAAGGGGCTTGAACACAGCTTTGACGGCCAACCGATACTGCGTGACTTTTCCACGGTCTTTTTGCGTGGTGATCGCATTGGCATCCTGGGACCCAACGGGGCTGGAAAAACCACCTTGCTCAACATATTGCTAGGCCACCTAAGCCCGGACAAAGGCGAGGTGCGCCACGGTACACAATTGCAAATCGGCTTTTTTGATCAAATGCGCGCCAGCCTTGATGATGATGCCACCGTGCTCGATGCCATCAACCCGGGAAATGAATGGGTGGAAATTGGCAATCAGCGCAAGCACGTCATCAGCTACCTGGAAGATTTCCTCTTTGATCCGAAACAAGCCCAGGCACCGGTGCGTACGCTGTCAGGCGGCGAACGCGCGCGCCTGGCCCTGGCACGGCTATTTACACAGCCCACTAACGTGTTGGTTCTGGATGAGCCCACCAACGATCTGGATATAGAAACCCTGGAATTACTCGAAGAACTATTGGCGGAATATCAGGGCACCGTTCTTTTGGTCAGCCATGACCGCAGCTTCTTGAACCATGTGGTTACCCAAGTCATTGTGGCCGAGGGCGATGGACACTGGCAAGAGTATGTTGGCGGCTATGATGATTGGCTCGAACAACAGCGCGCGCGTTTGGCGGACTCAACAAAAAACGGCAAAAACCAACAACAGCCTGGACCAAGCAGAAAAGCAGGAAAAACAGCAGCGAAAAGTACGGCCACCCAAGCCCAAAGCGCAGCCCCGGGCGGTCGTCAGCGTGACACAAAAAACCGGGCGCGTGGCTTGGCCCCCTGGGAGGAAAAAGAACGCCAAGCCTTGCCGGAAAAAATAGCGACCCTAGAACAACAACAAGCCGAGCTTGCCGAGCAGTTATCTGACCCTGAACTTTATGCTGAAGGGCCAGATAAGGCGCAGGCGCTACAACAGCAAATAGCAGCGATAGAAAAAGAAATGGAAGCCCTCTTTGAACGCTGGGAAGCGCTGGAACAAAAGGCCGGCTAGGCGCCCTCCTGCACCTGCCAAGCCAGCGTTTCGCCAGCGGCCAGGGGCACCAGGGCCTCATCGTCGGCAGGCAGCATTTCAGGAATAGCCTGGGAGCGACGCACCAAGGTAATGGTATCGCTGTTTTTGGGCAGACCATAAAACGCCGGGCCATTCAGGCTGGCAAAAGCCTCTAGTTGGTCAAGGCGGCCAACCTGCTCAAACACCTGGGCATAAAGCGCCAGGGCATGCCAGGCGGTATAGCAACCCGCGCAACCGCAATCCTGCTCTTTAAACCGACGCAGATGGGGCGCGCTATCCGTGCCCAGAAAAAAACGGGGGTGACCACTGGTGGCAGCCTCTACCAAAGCCTGCCGGTGCTGCTCACGCTTGAGTACCGGCAAGCAGTACCAATGCGGTCGCAAGCCCCCCTTGAACAAATCATTGCGGTTATAGAGTAAGTGCTGCGGGGTTATGGTGGCAGCCACCGGGCCAGGGGCCTCGAGCACGTAATCGACCCCTTCTTTGGTGGTCAAATGCTCGAAAACCACCTTAAGCTCGGGGAAACGTGCCCGCAGGGGAATCATGACCCGCTCGATAAAGACCGCCTCGCGATCAAAGACATCAACCTGTGAATCAGTCACCTCGCCGTGCACCAACAAGGGCATGCCGCAATCTTGCATGGTCTCGAGCACAGCACTGCACTGGCCTAACAGATCAGTTACCCCGGCATCCGAGTTGGTGGTCGCGCCGGCCGGATAAAGCTTGACCGCCTGAACCAAGCCGGATTCCTGGGCGCGCCGGATTTCATCGGCTGGCGTATTGTCCGTCAGATACAAGGTCATCAAGGGGGTGAATGTCTTGGCGTGCTGCGGGGCTGTGTCCTGCAAGGCATCAACGATGCGCTGCCGGTAGTCGCGTGCTTGCGCCGTTGTCGTAATGGGTGGAGTAAGGTTGGGCATAATAATGGCGCGGCCAAACTGAGCCGCGGTATGCCCAATGACAGCGCGCAACAGCGCCCCATCGCGCACATGAAGATGCCAGTCATCTGGACGCGTGATCACCAAGCTTTGCATGACGTCTTTCCCTGGATATCAAAACGGTAAAAAGAAACCGGTAACAAGAAACGCCTACAGCATAGCATGCCCTCAGGCCTTGTGGTCGGTGTCCGCTGAGCTGGGTAAAGCGAATTCGGCCCCCTTGGCAATGGAGTCAGGCCAACGCTGCATAATGGATTTTTGCCGGGTATAAAAACGCAGGCCATCTTCACCATAGACATGCAGATCACCAAACAGACTGGCCTTCCAGCCGCCAAACCCGTGCCAGGCCAGGGGAACGGGAATGGGCACGTTGATACCGACCATGCCCACTTGAATGCGGCGTCCAAATTCGCGCGCTATCTGGCCATCGCGGGTATAGCAAGCCACCCCGTTGGCATAGCGGTTTTGGTTGATCAATTGCACTGCCGCAGCAAAATCAGGCACACGCACACAAACCAGCACGGGTCCAAAAATTTCTTCTTGGTAGATGCTCATCTCGGGCTGAACTTGATCAAATAAGGTTGGGCCAACAAAAAAGCCTTCTTCCTGGCCTGCCACGGCATAGCCGCGCCCATCCACCAAGAGCTTGGCCCCCTCTTTTACGCCCAACCCAATATAGTGCTCTATTCTTTCTTTGGCCTGAGCCGTGATCACAGGCCCCATTTCCACCCCAGACTGGGTACCATCGCCCACCACAATTTGCTGCGCCCGGGTGGTCAACTGTTCGATCACCGGATCAGCGACCTCACCCACCAGCACTGCCACTGAAATGGCCATGCAACGTTCGCCGGCAGAACCGTAGGCTGCCCCGATAAGCCCGTCAACTACCTGCTCTAAATCAGCATCAGGCATCACCACCATGTGATTCTTGGCCCCGCCCAGAGCCTGCACGCGTTTGCCATAGCGGGCCCCGGTTTCATAGATATATTGGGCAATGGGCGTTGAACCCACAAAGCTGACAGCCTGTACGGCCGGGTGCTCCAACAAGGTATCAACAGCCAGTTTATCGCCCTGCACGACATTGAATACCCCCTTGGGCAAGCCGGCTTCAGCCAGCAAACGAGCCATGAACAACGCTGCACTAGGGTCTCGCTCGCTGGGTTTGAGCACAAAGGTATTGCCAGCAACCAGCGCCAATGGGAACATCCAGCAAGGCACCATGCAAGGAAAATTAAATGGTGTGATCCCGGCCACCACCCCCAAGGGCTCACGGGTAATCCAGTTATCCAGCCCAGTAGCCACCTGTTGTGAAAAACCACTTTTCAGCAACTGAGGAGCCCCGCAGGCATATTCAACAATCTCTATGCCCCGCATCACCTCACCCTTGGCATCACTAAGCACTTTGCCGTGTTCAGCCGTGATCAAGGCCGCCAGCTCATCCTGATGTGCTTTTAGCAGTTGCAAAAAATCAAACATGACGCGAGCCCGGCGCAAAGCTGGCCAGTCTGCCCATGCCGGCCAGGCACGCTCAGCGGCCTGCACGGCGGCCTCGACGTCCTCGGCTTCGGCAAGCAATACGGAACGGGCCACTGCGCCGGTTGCGGGCTGATAGACTGGCTGCAAACGCCGCCCATCGGGCTGGAGCTCGGCTCCGTCAATATAATGTCCAATCACTTCGGTCTGTTTTGAGATTGCCACAATGTTCTCCTTTGTTTTCCCAAGACGCCTGCAAATCACTACCACATCCAGTGTAGGCAAGCCCTTGGCCCTTGCCTAGAGCAAAAAACTGGACTTATTGTTTGAAATACCAAACAATAGGACAGCTAAGCAATGGCCAAAAACGATGGAAAGAACCAAAAACGAACGTCTCTGGGCGCATGTACACAGCCTGATCATTCTTGCCCAACAAGGTAGTTATACCGCTGCTGCTGAACGCCTGGGCATGAGCAAGGCCACGATCAGTCAACGCATTCAAGAGCTGGAACGCCATCTGGGCGTCAAGCTGGTGCATCGCACCACCCGCTCGCTTAGCCTGACAGATGCGGGCCTGCAGCTGGTCAATCATACGCAGGCAGCGTTCCAGCATATCAGCACAGAAATCAAAACAATTGAAAGCCGAGCCCAGGCCCCCAAGGGGTTGGTTCGGCTAACCGGTCCCGTTGCGTTGATTCAGCAATATCTTATTCCGGCCTTGCCGGATTTTTTAACCCAATACCCAGATATTCGCCTGGAACTGGTGGCGGAAGACAATATCCTTTCACTGGACGCCGAAGGTTTTGATCTGGCGCTTAGGCACACCCAACAGCCTGCTGATAATCTGGTCGCCTGGCGGCTGGCGGACACCTACCCCATCCTAATCGCCAGCCCAGACTACCTGAGCCGCTACGAACCCATCAAGCACCCTCGGCAATTGGCTGACCACCAAATATTGCATTATCCACGCCAGCCGCATGGGCAGGGGCAATGGCGCTTTAGCCACCGCGCTGCCAAGGCAGCCGACCACCCGAACGATACAAGCCCCTCTGACCCAAGTGCTCAGCTCCTGAGCCTTAGTCTGCCACTACAACCCCGCTTTGCCGTTAATAATAGCCAAATGCTCAGCCAGATGGCCCAGGCTGGACTGGGTATTGCGGTTGTACCCGATTTTAGCGCCCGGGCAGGTTTACGTGCAGGTAGCCTGGTCCAAGTCTTGCCGCAGTGGCAAGTGCATGGGCATTTCGGTACCGGGATTTACGCCGTGCGCCCTTATAGCGCGCAAATACCACGCACTGTGCAGGTGTTGGTCGATTTTTTACGGCAACTATTTGAGCCGGCGCATTTTATAGCTTAGGTTGTGCCCAATTAGGTTATGCCCGATTAGCTTGCGCTCAATTTGGTTGTGCCCAATAGGTTGGCTTAAAAGGCCGCTGCAGCGCGAGACAAACGATCATGCACCGCCTCCCAGGCAGGCAGGGCCGGTGGAATTTCAAAATACAAGGCTGCAAAGCCTTGTTCATCTAGCGCACGCAAGGTGCCATAGAGCTGGGCTGCATAACTGCGCGCATCGGCAGGCAAGACCCGAACCTGATGCAGCCCCTGAGCCGCCGCCTCACCGAGCAACCCTAAGGGGCCACAGCCCACCACAGCGATGCGATCAGCCTGATGTGCTTGAATGATGCGGCTTAGTTGAGCACGTTGAAACAGATACAAAGGGGTGCGGGGAGCATAATGGGCCTTGAGGCTGCCCGAGACCCGTGGGGTATCAGGCGATGCTTTCTGCGGGGCATAGGGCATGACTTCTTCGCGTAATACGGCCTGCAAGGCATCAGCACCAATATGACCGGGACGCAGGATGCGCGCGGGCTGCCCTGCCTGGCTAACATCAACGATGGTGGACTCTATGCCCACCTCGGATGGAGCCCCTTCAAGCACGTACATCTCGAGGTCAGAGCCTACAAATTCTTGAAATACATGCTTGGCCTGCGTGGGGGAAACATGACCGAAGCGGTTGGCAGAAGGTGCTATAACCCCGGCCCCAGGCCCTGCCAGATGGGCAAAGGCCTGAAGCAATTGTCGGGCAACGGGATGCGATGGGCAGCGAATGGCCACGGTATCCTGCCCCCCAGTCACCAGCGTTGATACCTGTGGGTGACGCGGCAAAACCACCGTCAACGGGCCTGGCCAAAAAGCATCCATTAACTGCCGGGCCCGTTTATCCACCTGGGCTGCCCAGGCAGAAGCAGCTTCAGAATCAGCAAGATGCACAATGACGGGATGGTCTGCTGGCCGGCCCTTGGCAGCAAAAACCGCCTTGATGGCAGCCTCGTCACGGGCATTGGCCCCCAGACCATAAACTGTTTCTGTTGGAAAGGCCACCAATTTGCCGGCTTGCAGCCAACGCGCCGCCGTGCCGATATCCCTTCCTTGAATGATTGCCATGGCCAATCTCGCTTTAAAGATGGATCGCCAACACCTGTGCGGCCGCACGAGCGCGCTGCTCTGCTTGCTCGAGTGTGTGCCCCACTGCGGTCAGATGACCCATTTTGCGCCCGCGGCAGGCCTCGGTCTTGCCATAAAGGTGCAAAAACACCCCGTCCAGGGCCAATACGTCTGCCCAAGGAGGCGTTTGCGCTTCTTGTTGCCCCTGGGGAAACCAGCAATCACCCAAAATATTCAACATGACAGCCGGTTGACGCAGCGCCGTGCTGCCCAGCGGCAGGCCAGCCAGAACCCGCACCTGCTGCTCGAACTGTGAGCTTAGACAAGCCTCAATGGTATGGTGACCACTGTTATGCGGCCGCGGGGCAATCTCGTTGGCGATTAGGCGACCATCAGCCAAAACAAAAAACTCGACACAAAGCACCCCCTCGTAGGACATCGCCTGCGCAATTTGTACGGCCTGCTCCTGGGCTCGGGTTAGCAATTCATTGCTGTCCCCTTGTACCCGAGAAATGGCCAAAATGCCTTGTTGATGTTCGTTAAAGGCGGGATCATAACAGCGGTATTGGCCATCATGACCTCGTGCCAAGACCACCGACAACTCGGCTGCCAAATCAAGTTGAGCTTCGAGAATGCAGGGCACCGCCTGCAATTGCTGAAAAGCCTCTACGGCTTCTTTTACATTGGCAACCGGCACTTGGCCCTTGCCGTCGTAGCCAAAGCGGGCTGTTTTTAGCAGCCCGGGAAACAAGGCGGCTGACGCTTGCTGGAGATCCTGGGCCTGTTGAACCGCGTGAAAAGGTGCTACCTCGACCCCAGCCTGGTGCAAAAAGGTTTTTTCCCGCACCCGATCCTGAGTAATGGCCACCGCCTCGGCATCGGGCGCTACCCGGGTGTACTGGGTCAGCAGCGTCAGGGCAGCGGCCGGCACATTTTCGAACTCAGTCGTCACGGCAGCACACTGCTGTCCAAAGCTACGCAGGCGCTCCTCGTCATCGTAGGCGGCGCAAAAATGATATTCAGCCAACAGGCCCGCGGGGCTTTGTGGATCGGAATCGTAAACGGCCACGCGGTAACCCATGCGCTGGGCCACCTGACAAAACATGCGGCCAAGCTGCCCGCCACCAATGACGCCTAACGTGGCGCCAGGCAAAATGGGTAATTCAGACTGAGAAGTTGAAGACATGATGCTGTGCAGAATGGTTAATCAAGTTTCATTGCCCGCGCCTGCTGGGTCTGCTGCTGTCGGTAGGCGGTTAACTGGGCTTTAAGCTCGGGTTGGTGGACAGCCAAATTGGCCACCACATGCAAGGCCGCATTGATGGCGCCAGCCTCGCCAATGGCAAAGGTGGCCACGGGCACCCCTTTGGGCATTTGTACGATGGACCAAAGGGAGTCTTCGCCTTGCATGTGGCGGGTGGCAATTGGTACCCCAAAAACCGGCACCTCGGTCAAAGCAGCCAACATGCCCGGCAAATGGGCCGCCCCCCCTGCCCCGGCAACAATGCCGGCCAACCCATGCTGGGTGGCTTGTTGGGCAAAATCAACCATGTCCAGGGGCATGCGGTGCGCCGACACTACCTGGGCCACATAAGGAAGGGCAAATTGCTCAAAAACCTGGGCGGCGCCTTGCATGGTGGGCCAATCGCTGTTTGAACCCATCACCAGGCCAACTCGGGCTTGTGCCAAGTCGGGCACACGATATGTGGTATTCATGAACCCTCCTGGCCAGACTCTGTGAGACGATGCAGGGCCTCTTGGTATTTGGCCGCGGTTTGTTCCATGATGTCACGCGGAGGCCGGGGCGCCGGGGCCGTTTTATCCCAAGGTTGAGCCTCGAGCCAGTCGCGCAAGAACTGCTTGTCAAAAGAAGGCGGGTTACTGCCTGGGGCATAATGATCTTGCGCCCAGAAGCGGGAAGAATCTGGGGTTAACACCTCGTCCATGAGATGCAAGCGCTCCGCTTCATCAAGCCCAAATTCAAATTTGGTATCGGCAATGATCAGCCCTTTGGTACGGGCATAGCGTGCTGCTTCTTGGTACAGGCGCAAGCTGATGGTCTTTATCTGTTGGGCGAGCTCGGCCCCGACCTGTGCGACCACATAATCAAAACTGACATTTTCATCGTGCTCGCCCACCTCGGCCTTTGCTGCCGGGGTAAAAACGGGCTCGGGCAGCGCCTCGGCCAACTGCAAGCCGGCGGGCAAAGAAATGCCACATATGGCCCCAGTGGCCTGATAGTCTTGCCAGCCTGAGCCCACGATATAACCGCGCACCACCGCTTCGATCAAGATGGGCTGCAAACGCTTGACCACCATGCTGCGCCCCTGAACCTGCGCCTTTTCGTGCTTGGCCACCACCGTCAGGGGGTCAACGCCTGTTTGGTGATTGGGCACCAAATGGTGCAACTTGTCCAGCCAGAACTCGGTCAACTGGGTCAATACCCGCCCTTTGCCCGGTACCGGATCGTCCAGGATGACATCAAAGGCGGAAATACGATCCGTGGTGACAATCAGCAGTTTATCGTCACCCACCGCGTACATGTCACGGACTTTGCCCCGATGCACGAGCGGCAAAGATTGCAAGCTGCTTTCATAAAGCCCTTTTTGCACAGCCATATCCTTTTCCATAGCGCTGCCTGACGGAGGCAAGCCTCGGCAGGGCTTCCTCCGCGTCAGCGGCAACAAAAAGCAAAAGCCTTATTGTACCTGCTGGGCTAGCGCCCCGGAACGATATTTTTCAGCCATCTCGGACAGCGGGATGGGCTTGATCTTGCTGGCATGGCCAGCGGCACCAAATTGTTCGTAACGCTGCAGGCAAATCTCTTTGGCAGCGGCTTTGGCCTTTTTAAGGTAATCGCGTGGGTCGAAGGCCGCGGGGTTTTCATGCATAAAACGGCGCACTGCGGCTGTCATGGCCAAGCGAATATCCGTATCGATATTCACCTTGCGCACGCCATATTTGATGGCCTCTTGAATTTCCTTGACTGGTACCCCATAGGTCTCTTTGATATCGCCCCCAAATTGGCGGATTTCCGCCAGCAGCTCTTGAGGAACGCTGGAACTGCCGTGCATGACCAGATGGGTATTGGGAATGCGGGCATGAATTTCTTTCACGCGATCAATGGCCAATATATCGCCCGTGGGTTCACGCGTAAATTTATAAGCGCCGTGACTGGTGCCGATGGCAATGGCCAAGGCATCCAGACCGGTCAGGCGGACAAATTCTGCTGCCTCATCGGGGCAGGTCAGTAATTGATCGCGGGTTAGGGTCCCTTCGAAACCATGGCCATCTTCCTTGTCGCCTTGCAGGGTTTCCAAAGAGCCCAAGCAACCAAGCTCGCCTTCGACTGTGATGCCCAGCTTGTGTGCCATTTCTACCACCTCGCGGGTCACGCGGGCGTTGTACTCGAAATCGGCAACTGTTTTGCCATCTTCGCGCAGGGAACCGTCCATCATGACGCTGGTAAAGCCCAAATCAATGGCACTTTGGCAGACAGCGGGTGATTGGCCGTGATCCTGGTGCATCACCACGGGAATATGAGGATAGGCAGCAACGGCCGACTGAATCAATCCTTTGAGGAAGTCTTCACCAGCATAGCGACGTGCACCCGCAGAAGCCTGCATGATGACCGGACTATTGGTCTCGTCTGCGGCCTCCATGATGGCTTGCACCTGCTCAAGATTGTTGACGTTAAAAGCGGGAATACCATAGCCGTGCTCAGCGGCATGATCGAGCAATTGACGCATAGAAACCAAAGCCATTGCTTCTCTCCTGTAAATAAATTGGTATCAATAAATGAATAATCGGTAGGTTCAAAAACAGCCCTGTTGGTGGGCCTGCGCTGCCCGGTGTGGCCTTGCACAGCGCATCTGATAGTTCAAAGGGGCATCAAAACCGCCGTTGGTGTTGTTAAACGCCGCTTTGCCCTGGTGTTGCAGTATTACCCATCAAGCTGGGCGGCGTGCCGACTTGGGCCGAAAAGCCGTAGTCACCGAGTCATTGGTTTCAACATAAGGCCCACCAATTAAATCAATGCAATAGGGCACAGCGGCAAACACACCAGCCACTACGGTCTGCCCCTGCTTGTCTTTGACCCCGCCCAGGGTTTCAGCAATCGCCTTGGGTTGCCCGGGCAAATTGATAATCAGGGCGGCATGTGTTTCGGTTTCGCGTATCACGGCCACCTGCCGGGATAAAATCGCTGTGGGTACAAAATGCAAGCTAATTTGGCGCATTTGCTCGCCAAAACCGGGCATTTCCTTAGTGGCGACAGCCAAGGTTGCCTCGGGGGTAATGTCGCGGCGTGCAGGCCCCGTCCCACCCGTAGTCAATACTAAATCGCAGCCCAGTTCATCAACAAACTCGATTAAGGCAGCACTGATGGTTTCCTGTTCATCGGCTACCACGCGGGTGGCATACTGCGGTTTTTGCGTCAGCGCCTCGTCAAGCCACTGCTGCAGCGCAGGAATGCCCTGATCTTGGTAATCACCACGGCTGGCACGATCTGAGACTGAGAGCAAACCCACCAATAACTGATCGGGATGAGCACGAACCAGACGATTTGAAGACATATTATTCCTAAATCTTATCAATGAGTGGTCAAAAAAGCCTGTCTACATTCTACACTGTGTGTCTGAACGTGGCGCTGCACGAACGGCGCCGCCTGACAAGCAGCTGCCTAATAATGCCGCTGCCCCCGAGGGGCAGCCACAGGGGTCCGACTTTTCTGCTGACGCCCAAGGGCAAACTAGTATAATGCCTTGCCTGCGGGTTTGTGAAATGCTTTCGCCTACCCTTGTCCACAAAACACAAGAACCCCCCTACTTACCCTGCCTGGGTGATGGGCACTGCAAGCAACAACATGCTAATACAACGTTATCGCGCAATTTTGAAAATGGCTTGGCCAATCATTCTGGCCAATGCTTCTGTACCCATCCTGGGCCTGGTTGATACGGCCGTCATTGGTCAAACGGGTACGGCGGTACATTTGGGTGCCATTGCCCTGGCCGCCCTGATTTTCAGCTTTGTCTACTGGGGGTTTGGTTTTTTGCGCATGGGCACCACTGGTTTTATCGCCCAAGCCAAAGGCGCCCAACAAGAAGATGAGCTCCAGGCCCTGGTTTTTCGCACCCTTTTTCTGGGCAGCGTTATTGGCCTGACCCTGATCATCCTGCAGTGGCCCATCGAACAAATTGCCACCCATCTGCTTAGCGCCAGCCCCGAAGTCCTGGATGAAGTACGGGCTTATTTTTATATTCGCATTTGGGGGGCACCTGCCACATTGATGCTCTTTGCCTTGCTGGGCATCTTTATCGGCATGGGCTGGTCAAAACATTTGCTCACCACCCAATTGGTGCTCAACGGGTTAAACATCCTGTTCAACATCATTTTTGTTCTGGGTTTTGATCTGGGGGTAGCGGGCATCGCCCTGGGCACGTTGGCAGCCGAATGGCTTGCCTGGGCCTTTGCCCTGTATTTGTTGTTGCCCCGCATGGGGCTGCGCCGTCCGCTAGAGCGCTTTCAAGCACTATTACCCCGGATTTTGGACGGGGAACGACTTAAGGCACTGTTTACCGTCAATGCCAATATCATGATTCGCACGCTGGCGTTAATTGGCGGCTTTGCCTGGTTTGCCAATGAAGGAGCCAAATTCGGGGATGGGACCTTGGCCGCCAACCATATCCTGTTGCAATTCATCAGCCTGTCCGCCTTTTTCCTGGATGGTTATGCCAATGTTGCCGAAACCCTGGTTGGACAGGCCCACGGGGCCAAAAACCGGCAAGCTTTCCAGCGCGCCGTCCTGGATAGTACCTGGTTATCGGGGGGAACCGCCTTTATTTTGGCTTTGATTTTTTATTTTTTTGGCGCTGATTTTGTCGCCTTACTGGCCCAGGACCGCGAGGTACAAGCCATTGCCCGTGTATTTAACAGCATGGCTGCCGTATATATCTTTTTGTCTTTTGCAGCCTTTCAGCTAGATGGCATCTTTCTGGGGGTTACCCAAAGCCGCCCCATGCGTAATGCCACAGTTGGTGCCTTGCTGGTGCTGATCATTCTGTCATGGCTGCTAACCCCTCATTGGGGAAATCATGGCCTGTGGATTGCTTTTATTGGCTTTGTGGTTAGCCGAGCCATTGGGCTGGGGTGGTATTACCCCAGCCTTTTAAGACTTTAAGCCTGCCCCGTTTGGGCCGAGGGTAGCCTTGAGCTTGGGCCTAGGCTTGAGCTTAAGCTTGCGCAGTTATTGAAAGCCTAGCTTGACTGTCGTGCCCGCTCTTCTAGGACGGCCACTGCAGGCAGGGTTTTGCCCTCAAGAAATTCCAGAAAGGCGCCACCCCCGGTTGAGATATAGCCGATCTTGTCACTGACGCCAAACTTGGCAATGGCTGCCAGGGTATCGCCCCCGCCGGCAATGGAAAAGGCATCGGAATCAGCAATGGCATTAGCCAAACGACGGGTGCCACTTGCAAAGGCTGGGAACTCGAACACGCCGACGGGCCCATTCCAGACAATGGTACCTGCCTCTTTGAGCAGGCCCACCAGCTGTTCCGCCGACTGGGGCCCAATATCCAGAATCAGGTCATCCTCTTCAATCTCGTCAACACCTTTGATTTCGGCGGTGGCATCTGTTGAGAATTCCTTGGCGCAGACCAGATCAACCGGAATGGGCACCTGTGCCCCTCGTTCTTTCATGCGCTCAATCACATGCTTGGCCTCGTCAACCTGCTCGACTTCGGCCAGGGATTTGCCGATGGGATGACCGGCCGCCAACATGAAAGTATTGGCAATGCCACCCCCCACAATCAGCTGATCCACGCGTTCGGCCAAGGCGCGCAGAATAGACAACTTGGTCGACACCTTGGCCCCCCCGACAATGGCCACCATGGGTCGGGCGGGTTCTTTCAGGCTTCGCCCCAAAGCCTCGAGCTCTGCCGCCAACAGGGGGCCCGCACAGGCAATTGGCGCATAACGTGCTATCCCCTCTGTTGAAGCTTGAGCCCGATGGACGGTGCCAAAAGCATCATTGACATAAACATCGCACAAGGCTGCCATTTTTTTGGCCAGTTGCGCATCGTTGGCTGCTTCACCGACATTGCTGCGGCAGTTTTCCAGCAGCACCACCTCACCAGGCGCCACACTGACCCCATCGACCCAATCGCGCCGCAAAGGCACAGGCAGGCCCAGCATTTTAGACAGTTTTTCAGCAATGGGAGCCAGTGAATCCTTGGGGCGCACCTCGCCTTCCTGGGGCCGCCCCAAATGCGAGGTCACCATCACTGCAGCCCCCGCCTCCAAAGCCAGACGGATGGCAGGCAGTGATGCCTTGATGCGCGTGTCCTCGGTGATTTCCCCATCACGCATGGGAACATTCATGTCCGAGCGAATGAACACCCGTTTATTGGTTAATGCACCGGCCTGCGCCAAGTCTTGCATTTTCAGCACAGAAAGCTTCATTGTTTTGATTCCACACTTAAAAAAGCGAGCCGTAGCTCGCTTGACCATAACCTTTATTGAGCTGCCATCATGGCCGCTGCCGTATCCAGCATGCGTACAGAGAAGCCCCACTCGTTGTCATACCAGGCTGATACTTTGACCAAACGCCCAGAAACCCGAGTGAGCAGACTATCGACAATGCTCGATTCTGTGGTGTGGTTGTAATCAGTGGATACCAGGGGCTCATCGCTATAACCCAAAATGCCTTTCAGGGGGCCTTGGGCGGCCTCTTTCAAGATACTGTTGACCTCATCAACGGTGGTCTCGCGGCCGGCGATAAAGGACAGATCTACCATCGATACGTTGATGGTGGGCACCCGCACGGCAAAGCCATCCAGCTTGCCCTTCAGCTCGGGCAAAACCAGGCCCACAGCTGCAGCTGCCCCTGTTTTGGTGGGGATCATGTTCTGCGCGGCGGCGCGGGCACGGCGAAAGTCCTTATGTGCCACATCGATTAATTTCTGATCGTTGGTGTAGGCGTGAATGGTGGTCATCAAGCCATTTTCAATGCCCAACGCTTGCTGCAAAGGCAACGCCATGGGGGCCAGACAATTAGTGGTGCAAGAGGCATTGGATACCACGGTGTCGCTGCTGCGAAGTACCTGATGGTTGACCCCATAGACCACGGTAGCATCCACATCGGCCCCGCCAGGAGCAGAAATCAGCACTTTTTTTGCACCTGCTTGCAAATGTGCGCCGGCGCTTTCCTTGCTGGTAAAGCGGCCTGTGCATTCCAGCACCACATCGACCTCTAGCTCGCCCCAGGGCAGCTGGCTGGGATCGCGTTCAGAAAGTAACCGAATGCGATCGCCATTGACGATCAGGTATTGGTGGTCTTCGCTGAGTGCAACCTCGGCATTAAAGCGGCCATGCACCGTATCGTAGCGTGTCAGATGACGCGCTATCTCGTCTTGGCCAGGGGCGTTAACGGCCACAATTTCAATATTGTGGGGTTTGTTTTCCTCGTAAAAGGCCCGCAGGGTCATGCGCCCGATACGACCGTAACCATTAATAGCAACACGAATGGTCATTACTGAGTTCTCCTTAAGATTGCACGGACCGCCGCGACCACCTTGGCCGCAGTGATATCAAAATAATCAAACAAAGCTGGCGCAGGCGCGGATTTGCCGTAGGTATCCAAACCAACGACGGCCCCATCCGTGCCCACATATTTATACCAGCCCAAAGTGGAACCGGCTTCAACGGCAACTTTGGGCAAAGCAGCCGGTAGCACATGCGCTCTCCAGGCTTCGGGCTGTGCGTCAAAAAGTTCGGTGCAAGGCATGGATACAACGCGTACGGCGATCTGCTCATCTGCTAGCTGGCGCTGGGCCTCGAGGGCCAGCCCGACCTCGGAGCCGGTGGCAATGATCACTGCCTCGGGGGCCGAATCGGACTCGCTAAGTATATAGCCGCCTTTGGCAATGGCCTCGATGGTTTCTGCATCACGAGCCACAAACGGCAAGTTTTGCCGCGACAGCAACAAGGCACTGGGCCCCCCTTCTGCCACTGCCATCCCCACACTTTGGGGCCGCTTCAATGCCTGTACCCAGGCAACTGCCGTTTCCGTGCTATCGCAAGGACGCCAAACATGCAAATTGGGGATAAGGCGCAGGCTGGTGGCATGCTCTACCGACTGGTGTGTGGGCCCGTCTTCGCCCAGCCCAATGGAATCATGGGTGAAAACATGTATTACCCGCTGGCGCATCAATGCTGCCATCCGCAGGGCATTGCGTGAATAATCGGAAAAAGTCAAAAAGGTGCCACCAAAAGGAATATAGCCGCCATGCAAGGCAATGCCGTTCATGATGGCAGCCATGCCAAACTCGCGTACCCCATAATTGATGTGGCGCCCAAACTGCACCCCGTCCTCTTGGCTACGCACTGGTTCGGCCCCTGGCCAGTCGGTAAGGTTCGAGCCGGTCAAGTCTGCTGACCCGCCCAAAAGCTCGGGCAGGTGTTTGACCAGCTCGGTGATGACCAACTGCGAGGCTTTACGGGTTGCGACGCTGGCCTCTTGTTCGGCCATCTGGGTAATGATCTCGGTAGCCCGGGCCGCAAAATCTGCGGGCAATTGGCCACGTAGACGGCGCTCGAGCTCAGCCGCCAACTCGGGATGAGCCTGGGCATAGTCAGCAAATAGCTGCTCCCATTGCTGCTGTGTGGCGGCCCCTTTTTGGGTTGCATCCCAAAATTGATAGACCTCGTCTGGAATAACAAAAGGCTCATGAGGCCAATCCAGCGCCTGACGGGTTGCCTGAATTTCCTCTTCCCCCAAGGGCGCTCCATGAGATTTGGCGGTACCCGCCAAAGTAGGTGCGCCCTGCCCAATCACGGTACGGCAGCAGATCAAAGTGGGGCCTAACCCTTGGCGGGCGTTGTCATGGGCTTGTTGGAGCGCTGCATCAACCGCTTGTGGGTCATGCCCATCTACCGCCGTGATCACCTGCCAGCCATAGCTGCGAAAACGGGCTGGTGTGTCATCACTGAACCAGGGGTGCACCTGGCCATCAATAGAAATGCCATTGTCGTCATAAAAAACAATGAGCTTGGATAGCTTAAGTGTGCCGGCTAACGAACAAGCCTCGTGGGAAATGCCTTCCATCAGACACCCATCACCAATAAAGGCGTAGGTGTAGTGATCGACAACGGGCAAATCGGGCCGGTTAAATTCTTTTGCCAACAAGGCTTCGGCCAGCGCCATGCCAACGGCATTGGCCAGGCCCTGCCCCAAGGGCCCCGTGGTTGTTTCCACCCCAGGGGTATCGCCCACCTCGGGATGCCCCGGGGTACGTGAATGCAATTGTCTGAATTGTTTCAGCTCATCTAATGGCAAGTCATAACCCGTTAGGTGCAGCAAGGCATAAATGAGCATGGAAGCATGCCCATTGGAAAGTACAAAACGGTCGCGGTTAAACCAGTCTGGATCTTTTGGGTTATGCTTTAGATGCTGTGTCCATAGCACCTGGGCCATTTCAGCCATGCCCATCGGGGCACCCGGATGCCCGGACTGGGCCGCTTGCACGGCATCCATGGCCAAAGCGCGCAAGGCATGCGCCATATTCGGTTGAGCAGAAGGAGATTGAGCCATAAAAAACTCGCAGTTGAGACGAAAACCAATAATAAATCTGGTTTAGATGACAAAAGAAAATCGAGGACGATAAAATATTTCAGCCAGTAATTTTAACACTGCAATATATTTTCGCTTTAATTTACCCAAGACCTTCGTTGGCCAGCCAAGATGTTAAACCACCATCGCCTGTTCATCCCCGAATCCCTTGAAATAGACCAGCAGCTGACCTTGCCTCAGGACAAGGCGCATTATATACAAAGGGTGCTGCGTTTGCCGGAACAAAGTCCGGTCTGGCTGTTTAATGGACAGGGCGGCGCTTATCGGGCAACCGTGCACCACCAGGGGAAAAAGGTTCTGGCCAGGATCCATGAATTCGATCCCACAGAATGTGAATTGGGGCTGAAAATCAACGTTGCCCAAGGGTTGGCCACGGGGGACAAAATGGACTGGGTCATTGAAAAAGCGGTAGAAATGGGGGTATTTGCCTTTGCCCCCATCGCGGCTCAGCGCAGTGTGCTCAAGCTTGCCCCTGCCCGAATGGAAAAACGCGTTGCGCATTGGCAACGGATCATCGAAGCGGCCAGCGCCCAATGTGGCCGTAATCGGCTTATGCGCCTTGACCCACCTAAAAACCTGGAAGACTACCTGCGTGACCAGCGCGAACAACTACAGGCGCCAGGCCAGGGGCTAATTCTGTGCCACCAGGATGCCACCCATGACTTTGTGCAGGCCTTTGCCCCACCTGTCGGGGGCTGGTCGCAGCTGCATTTGTTGATTGGGCCTGAAGGCGGGTGGTCTGACGAAGAGGTGGCCTGCGCCCTGGACTATGGTGCCCGACCACTATTGTTTGGGCAACGCGTGCTGCGCACTGAAACCGCTGCCATCGCTCTGGTAGGCGCCCTGCGCGGCTATCTGCACTGCCTGGATTAATGGCCGCCTCTGGCAGGGGCAAAAAAGCCACCACCAAGCAACCCTAAAGCAAGCCCTTGCCTCAGGATTCATCACGCCCCAGATAAGGGGTGGGGGCTACCCCAGGTTCGGGGGCACTGTGCTTGCCAGCATGGATGATGGAATACACAAAAACGCGCTCTTTGCTGCTGGCGTAATCGACCACATCAGCACAAACCTCGAAGACGTCTTTGCTGGCCTGCGCAATAATGTCGTCGCCAGTATGCAATTTGTTAAACCACAGGTAGAGCCCCCCTTTTTGGTCCAACACCGTCTCACACAGGCAATCGTACAAGGCTTCGAGGTCATTGCCAAAAAACTCGGGATAATCCACGGCCTTGGCGACAGCGCGCAACACCGCCGAGCGACTGCGAGCTCGATCGCAGTCGGCCACCATCACCGCCAACCCGGCCTCTTGAGCCTGCTTTGACAAGGCCGCCTGTTGTTCTGGTGTCGCCTCGAATAGCCCCCCTACCTTAATGTGCTCTTGGAATGTTACACCTAGGCTCATGTATCGAACTCCATAAATAATCGTGCTAAACCCACGTAATGATGTATTTGTTTTACCACTTATTTAGTGCCACCTGCGCTGCGCCACTATCACGTATTTTGCGAATTTTACGAATTTTGCGAACTTCTGCTGGTGCCTATTCCTGGCGACAACCAGGGCCCTGAAGCTGACTTTGGCCGCGCCGATTACTATAAACCTGAATCTGTGTATTGATACGCTCTTTGAGTGCGGCCACGTGGGAAATTACCCCGATAAGCTTGGATTCCTGGCGCAGACAGGCCAAAGTATCCAGCGCCAGCCCAAGCGCCTCATCGTCTAGCGTACCAAAGCCCTCATCCAGGAACAATGAATCAAGACGAACATTTTGGCTGGCCATTTTAGACAGCCCCAAAGCCAATGCCAAGCTGACGATAAAGCTTTCACCGCCTGACAAGTTTTGGGTCGACCGTACCAGACCACCCTGATAATTATCGATCACATTCAGGCTTAGGGCCTCGACCCCTTGCAGCAACAAATAGCGATCGCTCATGCTCTTCATTTGTTGATTGGCATAATACACCAATTGGGCAAAACTTAAACCCTGAGCAAAATTACGATATTTTTTGCCATCTGCCGAACCTATTAAAGCATGCAGATCGTGCCACCGCTGGTAATCGGCCTCTTGTTTTTGCAAGCGTTCATAATGCGCCTGGCGCTGCGTTTTGGCTTGGTTGTTAATCGCCAACTGCTGTGCCAAAGCAACAGCCTGGTCCTGCACTGTTTTTTGTTGCTGGCTCAATGCCTGGTGCTGGGCTTGCAAATGTTCAAAGCTGTCAATACTCAATTCAAGGGCTTGCTCTGCCGCCAGACGTTCGGCACGTTCATGGCAGGTGGCCTGAGCTCGAACTACTGCCTGTTCCAGGGCGCTGGATTGCGCCGCCAAGGACTGACGTTCTTCAGTCGGCAGGCGGCGTTTTTCAAAACTGGCCAAATCGGCAAAGCCAGCGGTCTGGATGCGCTGCTCAAGCTGACTTAATGCCTGCTGTGCACGCTGCTGCTGTTCCTGATGTTGCTCAGTCACGGTCTGTAGCGCTGTCAACTGCTGCATATGCGCCCGCTCAGCCTTTAGGGCTTGCTGTCGGGCTTGTTGCCACTGCACCTCTCGTCGCTGCACCAGCTCTTGGGCGCTTTGCTGTTCTGTCTGAAGGTCTTTGTCCCCGAACAGTGCTTGCCGCTGCGCTTGCAAATCCTGGTGCACTTGCTGCCATTGTTCGTATTGGGCATTTTGCGCGTTCAAGTCCTCTTGATAACTGTCCAGCAAACTGCCCAACCGCTGCCATTCTGCCTCTTGTTGGTTGATGTGCTGCTTGAGCTGCTGCTGTTGCTGCTGATGATGGCGCCAAGCCTGCAATCGGGTGCGCAGTTGCTCTATGACAGTTTCAGTTTGCAAATCGGCGGTCAGGGTAATGCCCAACGGTTGAAGCAACTGATTTAATTGTTCATCCAGGCTTTGCAAGCGCACATGAAGCTGCGCCCTATGCTCGGCTGCTGTTTGGGCTTGTGCCTGGCTTTGTGCCCGCTGGTGCTCAAGATTTAATAACTGCTGCTCGATTTTGCTGAACTGCTCGCGCTGCTTGTGCCTTTGTTGCTCAGCCTCGGCAATTTTTGTGGCCAGTTTTTCAGCCTCTTGAACCCGCTGTTCAATGGCTTTTTGTTTGGTCTCATAGTGATCCGGGGTGGGCAGCTCGTGGTGCACATAGGGGTGCTCCTTGGCACCACATAACGGACAGGCTTCGCCAGGGCGCAACCGCTGCCGGTGCTCTTCAAGGCTGGCGACCAGCAAACGCAAATGCACCTGTTCTTTCACTTCAGCCAACAACGCGCGCCAATGGGATAGTGGCTGTGCTTCCAGAATCTGCTCTTGTTGTTCACGCCACTGCTGCAGGCTTTGCTCCAACGTTGTCAGCGCAGTTTGTTGCTGCTCTTTCACAAGGCGCTGCTGGTCATATTGCTGCTGCAGTTGTTGGCTATTGGCCTCGTGCAGCTCATGCTTTTGTTGTTGTTCCCGGTGCAAGGCGTGCTGTTCGTCGCGCTGGGTGAGGCGCGCTACCAGCCCTTCCAATGCTTGCTCAAGCCCGGCATCGGCCTGTTGCGCCTGCTGGTACTGCTCAACTTTGTCCAACTGGCGTTGATAGTCTTCAAGCTGGTGTTGCGCCTGCTTTTGGGCCTGCAGGGCATCATGGATTTGTGTCCGACGGCGCTGCCGGTTTTTTTCTGCCTCTGCCAGCCACTGTTTCAACCCCTTCAGGCGCTCATCCAGAGCTTGGACCCGCTGCCATATTTCCTGTTTGGCGCTCATGTCTTGCTGGGCCTGTTGCCACGCCTGCTCAGCGCTCGCTGCCTGTTGGGTGGCCTGCTCAAAATCTGCTTGCAATTTCGGTAGCTGGGCTTCTGTGGCAGCCAGCTGCTCAGCATAGCGGCGCTGCTGCTCTTGGGCTGAATGCCAGCGCACATAATCCGTTTCAAATTCGGCACATTGCTGGGCCCAATGCAAACGTTCCTGTTGCGGGCCAAAATCCTGCCAGACCTGCTGCGCCACGGTCAAGGCCTGCTCGGCCTGAGTTAAATCAGCGCTCAGCTTGTGCAACCGCTCGCGCCATGTCATGGCAGCCGCCAATCGTTCCAGTTCCTCTTGCTGGGTCGATAGCTGCTGTTGCAAGGCTTGGTGTGCTTGTCGGTGCTCTTGCTCTGCTTCTTCAGACAAGACCTCAACCGCCTCATAAAGGCGCTGCTGCTCTTCACGCTGCGCGCGCTGTAGACGGGTTTGTTCATGCACCCTCATCGACAATTGGGCATAAATTTCTGTGCCCGTGATTTGTTCCAGCAAAGGGGCCCGCTCATCGGCGCCCGCATGCAAAAAAGTCGCAAAAGCCCCCTGCGCCAGCAAGACAGAACGGGTAAAACGTTCATAATCCAGCCCCGTCAGTGCCTCTACCGCCGGAGCAACCGCCCGGGGACCGGTTTCCAATAATGCACCGGTATCCGCATTGCTAAGTTCGTGTTTGGGCGCCTGCAGATCCCCTGTTAACTGTTGACGCGCCCGGTGCTGGCTCCAGTGGCATAAAAAGCGCCCTGCCTGCGTAGCAAACACCACCTCGGCAAAGCAGTGGCTGCGTTGGCGTGACATGATTTCATTGCTGCTGCGATTGATGCGCGCCAACCGGGGCGTGCGACCATAGAGTGCCAGGCAAATAGCATCCAGAATGGTGGTTTTGCCTGCGCCAGTCGGTCCGGTAATGGCAAAAATCCCCTCGGCATCATAATCTGGATGCGTAAAATCGATGGCCCAACGACCATAAAGGGCGTTCAGGTTTTCAAAGCGCAGACTAAGAATTTTCATTGTCTTTACCAATTGGTTGAGCGTCGCTGCTGGCCCTTGGCGTGCTCTGGGGGGCACCCTTGGGCTGGGCGGCATCAGTTGCCTTGGAGGCACTTGTCACCTGAGCGGCATCCGCCCCCTTTACGGTAGCTGTCACCTGGACCAGCTCCGCATCGGTGGCTTGCTCGGCCATCACCATGGCCAAGGCTTCCTGGTAGGTGTGCTTGAGCTCATCCCATTGTGTCTCTGGCACCTCATGTGTAGCCAAACAGTGCTCAAACACCTCCAACGGGCTTAGCTCATCCAGGGCCCGGGTTTGCTGTACCGGCGCTAGCATCTGTTGCACCAGGGCCTGGTTACGTACCCGCAAAACCTCGACCAGGCTGCCATCAACCAAAGCATCGATACGCGTGCGCAGGTCACCGATAACCTGCGCGTCGGTGTAATCTATTTCCACCCAAATCGACTCCGAGCACTGGACCAAACGCATCAGCTCTGCCTGAATGGCAGCCCAATCCCCTTCAAGGCGTTGCAGAATTTGAAAAACTGGAATGGGTATCAAGCTAATTTGTGGCGGGGCCCCGGCGGTGGTTAGCTCGATGCAACAGACGCTTTTCTGTTGACTAGCCTCGCCAAACCCCATCGGCAGCGGCGAGCCACTATAACGCACCACTTCTCGTGCACCCACTTTCTGCGGTACATGCAAATGACCCAAAGCCACATAATCATAAAGCTCATCAAACAGCTGAACGGGTATATGCCCCAGCCCCCCGACAATCAGATCGCGCACCCCGTCATCCGCCAATACCTGCCCGCCCGCCGTAAACAAATGCCCCATCGCAATGACTGGCACTGTTGGCGCCTCTTGTTGCAAGCGTTGCGCTTGGGCGGCCACTGCCTGGTAATACTGCTGCACCCCTTGCACATAGTGACGCGCCTTGACCTCGATGCTTTCACCCGGCTGCACCTGACGGACATCGCGTTCGCGCAAATAAGGCACGGCGCAAACAATCAGCTCGAGCGTACCCTGCGCGTCATATAAAGGCAGCACGGCCTCTTCTGGGGGAGGGGCTTGCCCCACCACATGAACATCAAGTGCCTGTAACAACCCCTGGGGAGCATTCAGAAAGGAAGCTGAATCATGATTGCCCCCAATGATCACCACATGACGGCAATCCGTTTGCACCACTGCCGAAAGAAATTGGTAATACAGCCCCTGTGCTTGATGGCTAGGGGTGGTGTTATCGAAAATATCCCCAGCTACCAGTAGCACCTCAATCGCTTCCTGACGAATGGTTTGCAGCAACCATTGCAAAAAGGCATTGAACTCGTCCTCGCGGCTGCGCCCGTACAGCAGGCGTCCCAAATGCCAATCTGATGTATGTAATAGTCGCATGAATGTTATCTCATGGCATAGGGCGCTCCAGGTGGAGCCGCCCCCAGCCAACAATTTGGGGTGCCTTGGGAGGCTTGGAAAACAAAAGCCCCACTGGGGGGGGCTTGTTGAACACACAGGCAGTAGGCGATTAACGCTTGGCCAGGTTGGCGTCCACCACGGTCAGCGCCGTCATGTTAATAATGCGCCGGACTGATGAGCTGGAAGTCAAAATGCTGGCTGGAGCGTTGGCGCCCAGCAAAAATGGCCCAATGGCCACATGCCCGCCACTTTCTGTCTTAAGCAGATTATAGGAAATGTTGGCAGCATCCACATTGGGGCAGATCAGCAAATTGGCCGCCCCAGACAATGTGGTTTGCGGCAAAATACGGCGGCGCAAGTCTTCATCGAGTGCACAGTCACCATGCATCTCGCCATCGATTTCCAGATCAGGCGCCATATCCCTAATTAGGGCCAGGGCCTCGCGCATTTTTTGCCCCGAATGGGCACTGTCTGAACCAAAATTGGAACGAGACAGCAAGGCAGCCTTGGGTTCGATGTTGAGCTGCTGCATGCGGCGCGCGGCAGCAACGGTAATCTCGGCTAGCTCGTAAGCGGTTGGGTTATCGTTGACATGAGTATCGGCCAAGGCAACAGTACGTTCGCCCAATAGCAAAATATTCATGGCCCCGTAGGTACGCACACCGGGCTCTTTGCCCAGCACCTCGTCGATAAAACGCAGGTGATTGCCGTAAGTACCGACGGTACCGCAAATTAGCCCATCGGCATCACCCAGATAAACCATCATGGCAGCAATCAGGGTGAACCGGCGGCGCATTTCTACCCGCGCCATTTCCTTGGTTACCCCGCTTCGGGCGCGTAGCTCCCAGTAGGCAGACCAATAACGGTTAAATCGCTCGTCATGCTCGGGGTTGGTCACCTCGACATCGACCCCAAGACGCAAACGCAGGCCGTAACGCTGGATACGTTGTTCGAGTACGCTGGGGCGCCCCACCAAGATGGGCTTGGCCAATTTTTCGTCTACCACCACTTGTACTGCACGCAAGACGCGTTCGTCCTCGCCTTCGGCAAACACGATGCGCGCCTTGCCCCCATCTTTGACCAACCCTTTGGCCAGCCCATAAATAGGACGCATAAAGGCGCCGGAGCGGTGCACAAACTGTCTGAGCTCGTATTCGTAGGCGTCAAAGTCCTTGATGGGACGTGTGGCCACCCCATCAGCGATAGCCGCCTTGGCCACCGCCGGGGCAATACGGGAAATCAGCCGGGAATCAAAGGGTTTGGGAATGATGTACTTGGGCCCAAAGCTGATATCCTCGAGCTCGTAGGCAATGGCAACGACCTCGTCCTGCTCTTCGCGGGCCAGCTGGCAAATGGCATGCACGGCGGCTATTTCCATGCCCCGGGTAATGGAGGTTGCCCCGACATCCAGCGCCCCGCGGAAAATATAAGGGAAGCACAGGACATTATTTACCTGGTTGGGATAATCAGAGCGCCCGGTGGCAATCACCACATCATCGCGCACCGCTTGGGCAACCTCGGTCA
>Ga0079226_10000470_pt1 | contig 28107 bp, 22 predicted proteins | sample Poulit2014_FD_76345 | JGI IMG/M metagenome (GOLD analysis project Ga0079226, IMG submission 76345) | Agricultural soil microbial communities from Georgia to study Nitrogen management - Poultry litter 2014 | ecosystem: Environmental > Terrestrial > Soil > Agricultural land | place: USA: Georgia...
CATTTCCGAACATTTAATGTGATTGATGACTACAATCGAGAAGGATTGTGCGTAGATGCTGACTTTAGTTTACCGACAGAAAAAGTGATTCGTGCATTGGAAAGATAATTAAGTCTGATAACCCTCGATAAAAGTATACTTCTAAAATTAGTTTCAAATAAATTATGAGCCTCATCCAAATATAAAACATCAAAAAACTGGGATCTTTTTTCTAATACTCTCAAAGCTCTTTCTTGTGTTAAAACAGCAATAAAACTATTATCCAATTCTGAGAGCATTTCATCATGTTGAACCAATTTAATAGATTTTCTTCGACAAAAGTTCTTCAACATTCCTATCGTCTGGACTAATAAAGATCTAGTTGGTGTAATTATTCCAATTCTTTGAGGGATACTTTTTTCTAAGCTTCTTTGAATATGAGATAAAATTACCTCACTTTTGCCAAAAGAAGTTGGCGCAGAAAAACTAATATAAGGAGAGTCTGATTTAAGCACCTCGTTATATACATTATGTTGTTGTAAAGTTTGTGTATATGAACCTACTTTTGTAAAAATACTCTCTATATAACTCTCATTAACAACATCAAAAATGCTCTTATTTTCTAATAAATTTAATCTACGAATCTCCTCAACTATAGGGAAAAATCCATAATTTAAAGACAAATCATACAGAGGAGCATAATCTTTTGTAATTAATGAATATTTAAGAAGCAAATAATAAGAAAACTCAAAATATGTCGTGTAACGCTGATCTTTCTTATACTCATCTAAATACAGTAAAGCTACAGCTAATAAATAGGCTTTATCTTCCTCGTTTAAAGGCTCATTAAATGTGATGACTCTCAAAATTTCTTCAAGTTTGGAATCTACGGTTAATAAAAGTGAGAATGTAGAATTAATAGTTCTAGTAGAAACCATTTAGTCTTCCCCCCATTCCAAATACTCATCAAATAAACTTAACAAATCATGAGTACAACAAACTATTAAATGATTATTTGCCCAAATTTCATCATGTCTCTTCTGTACTTCATCAATATCAAATGGTTCTTGTTGACAAAAATTGCTCCCTCTATAAACCGTAGAAGATGGAATAATATTAAAATCGCTAAAATTTGGATAAATACCTTCAGAAAAACCTATAGATAAAGCTTCTAGTTTATCTTTTAACTTAGCCTCAGAATCTAATCGTTCAGCGTGGACTAAAGCATTAGCCCAAGGATCATTTGAGGCATATTTTGTAATTTTTTCTGTAATATCTTTAATAGCAATATTTATATTTAAATGATGCCTTATACTCTCTGTAGATTTACTTTCCATAAACCATATTTCATTATCTTGCATATATACACCATCAAACCCCTTTTTCATGGAGTTTTCTTCCAAATTTTTAAAACAGCACCGTTGCTCAAAGTACAACAACTTTAATAGTAAATGTGTAAAAATCTCAGCAACAGCCCCTTTTTTATTATTAAACGTCTGTTTATCTATGAAATTTTTCAGCTTTCCCTTCACATACTTAGCCGTATAACGATCTGTTTTTCCTTGATGAATATGCAATATATGCTGATCTAATAATTGGAAAATAGATATCTTATCTTCTTGTTTTATAGAAATATGATGAACGGTATATCCTCTTTCATCGGTATATTCCATATGTTTCAATATATCTAATCCCAACTGTACACCCTTATTTATCCAATTTATATAACCACAAACTTATCATAATAATATATTATTTATAAGTTTTATTATAATTAGATAATAAGAATGGTTTACTTCAACTCCGACCCAAGTTGCGGTTGTTTAAGAACGTGTGGTTTGATTTTTCCCATCACATGCATTTCGCATGGGCGGCAGTTGAATTTGAGTGTGTATTCTTCGCCTTGATGGCTTAACGTTAACGGCGTTGGTTTCACTTGTCCTTGAACGCCGGTTACGCCAATCGTCTGTTTCGGGCAGAGATTATAAGAGAAGCGTAAGCAGTGTTTGGTAATCATTACTGGCACTTCGCCGAGCTCTTCATGCGCTTCATATGCCGGCTCAATCATCGTCACGCCATGTTTATGATAGAAATCACGCGCTTTTTGATTATAAACATTATCTAAGAATGTGAGCTTTTCAAATGGGAAGATTGCCGGCGGATCTACTTTTTCACGGCGCTGACCACGCACATAGTTATCTTGAATTGCTTGTTCCAATCCTTCAATCGCATCACGGCGAAGCTGATTCACCACACTTGTCGGAATAAAAGGAATCTCCGCTAAACTGATCTGCACATCGGTGAGCTCAAAACCGGTGCCGCCGAATTTTGTGAGATTTTTCTCTAAATTCGCTAGCCCTTTCTCGGCATCATTTACGAGTTCAAACTCGCCGACTAATTCACTTGCCGCATAATGTCCCTCTTTCGTAAAGAGTTCTAGCGCAAAAGTATCCGCCGACTTTTTACTAAAGATTAACGATACTTCCAGCAAGCGCTCTGCCGATTCCTTCGTCAGTAACTGGCTCCAAACCTGATCATGATTCCGATTGAGCGGATGCTTCTTCTGAATATTGGCTCGTTCCGTAAAGAACGCTTCCGGCATTTCATTTGGGTAAACCAAATAGTGATTATCCCCAATTTTATCCGCACGATTCACGGCAAAACCAACTGTTTCACGCTTGATTTGTACGTTTAAACCATCGCCATTTGCAAGCGGTTCTGTCGTTTTGACTTCAATAAAGTTCTTCTTAATATCGAGCAATTCACCAATCGGCAAGCCCACAAATTTTGGTGAATCAAACGCACCAATATCGCCTTTACGTTCATTCACAAAGTAATCTGTACTACCACGATGGAAGGTTTTTTCAGGATTGGGAATAAAATGATGCATCACTTTCCCGTGCGATAATCTTGTAAACTCGGGATTTCGCTCGATATAACCATCAATCAATTGACGATAATGCGCCGTGATATTTTTCACATACGCCATATCTTTATAACGCCCTTCAATTTTAAAAGAACGAATGCCGGCTTCAATGAGCTGATCAATATTGGCAGATTGATTATTATCTTTCATCGACAAAAGATGCTTATCAAAAGCAATCACGCGCCCTTCACTATCTTTCAAAGTATAAGGCAAACGGCACGCTTGCGAACAATCGCCACGGTTTGCCGAGCGCCCAGTATCTGCATGTGAAATATAACATTGCCCAGAGAATGCCACACAGAGCGCACCATGCACAAAGAATTCAAGCGCCGTGTTTGGGCGCGCTTCATGAATCGCTCGAATCTCTTTTAAGCTAAGTTCTCGCGCTAATACCAATTGTGAGAAACCCACATCCGCCATAAATTTGGCTTTATCCAATGTACGAATATCGGTTTGCGTTGAAGCATGCAATTCAATCGGCGGCAGATCCAGTTCTAAAATCCCCATATCTTGCACGATCAGCGCATCTACACCGGCATCATACAATTCATAAATGAGCTTTCGCGCATCTTCCAGCTCGTTATCATGCAAAATCGTATTGAGCGCAATAAAGACTTTTGAATTAAAACGATGGGCAAACCCTGTCAGCTTCGCAATGGAAGCGACATCATTCTCTGCGGCATGGCGCGCGCCAAATTCTGGACCGCCGAGATAAACGGCATCGGCACCATGAATAATCGCTTCACGTGCAATTTCAACATTTCGGGCAGGACTTAATAATTCTAATTCGTGGGATAAAAGGCTCATATTCTCACTGTTTCAATGACTAAAAGAAGGTCTTAAAGACGCTTTACGCTCGTCAAAAAATCCCACGATTGTGGGAGCTTTTATATTTGCGAGTTGGAATCGCTATAGGATACAAGGATTTTGCTTTTCCTGCAGGTTAATTCGCATATTCTTCAGATTCAAAAAAACGCTCAGCAGATCATATTCAATCTACTGAGCGATCAGATTTTATCAGTTAATCAAGGCTAATCCTCGATAATCATTCATCCATTCAATGGGCAGATCTTTCAGCTTTGGTCCTCGCTCAAAAAATGGCTGTAACAGTGATTTACTAAGCTTCGCACCATAATGTAGAACGACTGCTAGCACGCTAAAAATTCCCAACCATTTATGCACATAATAGGTTTTATCTAATCCTTGGAAAATCCCTTCAAGGAATCTAGGGCGAAGCGCCAATAACATAATCACGCCCATCGTTACCAAACAGATAACACCAGTCAGATTAATCATCTCATTACGAAAAAGCCAAATGCCCCAATCACTGATCTGATATTTCATCACGATATCTAGCGCCCACAACAGTATGGAAAATAGTAAAACTCCCCACACAATCATCTTTTCTCTGCTCATAATAGATCTCTTTTTTATTCAAACTGATTATTCATATTTCAGGTACGATTTCATCCTAAAAACGATCTGACCAGTTATTTTATATCAAACCTCATCAATGACTCTTATATCGATGATTGACTCAACCCTATAAGCTGAACCTTAAACTATTCTTAAAGTTGTCCAAACAACTCTATAACAGCTCTAAACATAGTGTTTGTATGATGTGAATCAATTAGATGTAGACCAATATGCCGTCAAGAATTCTTGTGATAATTCTTATTAATCCCTAAAAATCAATATTTAAAAATATTTATTAATGGGATAAAACTAGCTTTATCCCACCGAGCCTGAGATAGTGTATAAATTATTAGCAAAAGAGGAGCTGCTGTTTTATACAACATCCATGAATACGATTCCTTATGAAACCAAACGACAATCTGTCGCAATCAACGCTGATCTCAGCTTTACGATTAAATCACTTTTAGATCAACAGCAATTTTACGACCCCCAAAATCAAGCAAAACGGTTCGGCATTTGTAGCGCGGCTTGTCCCATCTTCGGCATGCTATGGCCTTCGAGCATTCAATTGGCGCTCAAACTCTTAAAATACCCCATTAATGAAGATCATCAAATTTTGGAAATCGGCTGCGGATTAGGAATTGCGAGCTTAACCGCACAATCATTAGGATATAATATTACTGCCAGTGATCGGCATCCGCTTGCCGGCAAATTCCTAGCGAAAAATGCCCATTTAAATGATCTACCCAACATCCGCTTTAAACATGCTCAATGGGGCGATGTACCAATCCCTTCAATTACCGATACGAATGCACCGTTACTCACTGGCAATTATCAACACATTATTGCAAGCGATGTGTTGTATGAACCTAATGCCGCAATAGAAGTTGCCGCCTTTATTCATGAGTTTGCGGATGAACAATGCACCGTTTGGATTATCGATCCTAGTCGCGGATACCATAATCTCTTCACACGAGCGATGACAGAATATGGCTTTTCATTAGAAGAGCATATTCGGCTCACGGAACCTGTGAATAATGAACCTTATAAAGGGAGATTGTTGGTTTATACAAGATAAGGATCATCTCAGATAAAATGCATTTCGTAATACAAGATACGAGCTACAAAAAATCCCGGACATTTATTCATGCCGGGATTTTAAAATCTGATTTTTTGAATCTATAACAATCAGCGATATCAAGCTGTTATTAAATCAACGACTACTGACAAGAAGTATCACCAGTACGATGATTCACTGCACCATTTTTAATGAGTAACTGTTGCATCTCAGTATATCCACGCTGACAAGCATAACTCATTGCACTGTGGTTATAAGAGAAACGTGCCGGATCTTCAATCGTTGTCACAAGATTCAGATCAGCTCCCTCACCAATCAGATACTCCACAACGTCTAAGCGATTATTACTTGCCGCAACCATCACCAATGATTCACCATCATCCTCATAAGAGGTATCGTTAATATCATATTGATCTTTTAATGCTTCACGTAGTTTTTTCACGATATTGGCATTTTTACCAAGTGCCGCAGATTTGAGCGCATGATAAACATCGCCTTTATCCGTTGCCCAAAGATCCGCATTATTCTCGATTAAGAAATCCACGATATCTTCATAACCAATAAATGCCGCCCAACCTAGCGCTGTTTGTCCAAGGCTTGCCGTATCTTTCACTTCAATATCTTGACCATTAGCAACCATCGCTTTCACTTGTGCAAGATTTCCCTGCTTCACAGCATCAAACCACGCCGCATTATCACCTTCTGATGGCTTTGCATAGAACACTCGATGCGGTAATTTGGTCTCGCTCGCAATATCTTGCATCTCTGTCACATCAAAACGAAACTTTGTTAAATCAACAGCTGATTCTGTTTCTGCGCTAGCAAATCCTAATGTCATTGAGATCACAGCTGCGCTTAATAAGCCTTTAATACCGAGGTTTTTCATCATGATTATTCTCCTAATCTTAGATAACAATTAACCAATAAATCATAATATCACTCAACTGTCAGCTAATACAATCATTTGGAAATTCAATGATGAATAGATGGAAAGAATCTTATTAAAAAACATCATGCTATCAAATGGGAATAAATCTTCATCGCCTCCTCGACCTCAAAAATGCCGTAAACAATCCCTCTGCCATCATGAAAGAGAATCACACGATGTTTCTCCGCATTATCTAAATGGATATTGAGAAAGTAATCATTATATTGATAGCGGATATTGCCGGCATCGAGCTTCGCTTTAATCATTTTGAGATCGAGCGGCTCAACTTCCCGAATCATCACGGAACCATCGCCGCAAAGCCTTTGCGCTTCTCGGGTTTTCACATGAAGATCTGGATAAGTTGGATACTTACCGCAGGTTTCACAATCAGGATCTCGTAGCTGATTAAGGTTCACATTTTGCGGATGAAACTCCCAAAGATCCATCGTGAATAATGTTTCTCTTGTTGCCGGAAAGTCGGCAAAAAACTTCATCGCTTCACTCGTTTGAACACTCGAAATCATCTGTAATATTGGTTGAATCACGCCGACAGAACTACAGCTATCTTGGCTCTCTAACGGCAACGAACCTAATAAACAACGTAAACAAGGTGCTTGAGATGGAACATTAGAATCTAGATCTGTTGCCGGAAAATTGAAGTTAAAACTCATGCCGTAACTTTCCAATGCCGAGCCAAAAATCCACGGCATCTTGAGTTTGTAGCAAGCATCATTGATGAGCATCCGCAGCGCAAGATTATCTGTACCATCAAGTAATAGATCGTGACCGGCGATCAGCGATTCAATATTATCGGAGGAAATATCGGCAATATGGGTCTGAATCTCAATACTTGAGTTGATTTGTGCAAGATGATTTCTTAGAGCAATGACTTTAGGAAGTGCTTTCTCGGCATCACTTTCGGTAAAGAGCGTTTGCCGCTGAAGATTGGAACTTTCCACAAAATCTCGGTCGATTAAAGTGATGAATCCAAATCCTGCTCTCGTTAATGTTTCCGCATGTTGCGATCCTAAAGCGCCGCAACCTAAGATTACCACTTTTGCTGCTTGAAACGCTTCAATACCGGCATTACCAATCTTATGAAAACGTGCCAATCGGCTATAACGATCTTTGTGAACATCTTTAAACATCTCTATTTTTTAATCTCTTTTTATATAATGAAATGATGATACTTTTCCAAGCTCACTTGCGGCGGGAGAGAATGTTTACATGCTTCTCACAAACGCTTGCCCGCAGAAAGGCAATTTGACAATATTCCCAAAGCTGGCGCATCAGCTTTAAGAAGTACAACGATCGTTCTATCCAGCACCGTGCAAGTCGATTTGATACGCAATTCCATCAATCTAATTTAAGGCTGATTTGCGGCGGGTAAAAATGTTTACATGCTTCTCACAAGCGCTCGCCCGCAGAAAGGCAATCTTGCAATACATCCAAAGCTAGCTGAATGCTATCAATCTCGTGCCGCAAAAAGGTAACCTTACAGCCCCTAAAGCTGGCGCATCAACTTCAAAAAGCACAACAATGATTCTATCCAGCGCTGTGCAAGTTGATTTAATACGAAGCTTATCCAAATGAATTCAAGGCTGATTCAAAGCTGGATCGAATTCTTGCATACTTCCATAAATCTCGTGCCAGCAGAAAATCATCTTTCATCATTTCGATGATTTTAATCATCAACTAATCACCATTAACTGGTAATCAATCCTGTTAATGGACTACTCGCTGTTGCGCTTGTCTTCATCGGCATCCGTTTTGCTAAATATCCTAAACGCCCTGCTTTTGTTGCCAAATTCATCGCTAAACTCATATTGATCGGATCTTCACTATATGCAACGGCGCTATTCATCAAAACGCCATCTGCACCTAATTCCATCGCAAATGCCGCGTCTTTCGGGCTACCTAAACCGGCATCAACAATCACCGGCACTGTGGCTTGCTCGATAATGTGCTGTAAGTTAATTGGATTAATAATCCCTAAGCCACTGCCGATTGGTGAAGCGCCCGGCATAATCGCATGACAACCTAAATCCTGTAATCGGCGCGCTAAAACCACATCATCCGAGGTATAGACCAAAACCGTCATTCCTTCAGCAAGAAGCATTTCTGTAGCCCGAAGCGTTTCCACTGGATCTGGCAATAAGGTTTTTGGGCAACCGATAATTTCCACTTTCACCATATCGCAAAGCCCAGAAGCATGCGCTAATTTTGCCGTACGAACCGCTTCTTCTGCCGTATTGGCTCCGGCAGTATTTGGTAATAACTTATATTTTGATAGATCTAGAGATTCCAACAGATCCGGCTGCTGATCATCAAAGATATTCATTCGGCGAACGGCGAATGTTAAAACTTCTGATTCACTCGCTTCAACCGCTCCTTTCTGCTCTTCGAACGTTCGATATTTTCCTGTGCCTAAAAATAGACGTGAGTTAAATTCAAAGTTCCCAATTTTTAAGATATCGCTCATTTTAGTCTCCAAAACCTTAACCACCGCCCACAAAATGGACGATTTCAAACTGATCACCCGCACCAATAATGGTCTTCGCGTAATCTTCCTTTTTCACCACTTCTCGATTCCGCTCTACAATGAAGAATCGCCTCTTTTCGAGATATAAGTGTTCGATTAATTTCTCAACGGTGTTGACCGATGCTTCTAACATCAATACCTCACCGTTAACCTGAATTTTCAGACTCATTTTGAATCTCCTCTTTTTTTATTTATATTTAGATTTTTAGTTTTGCGCGCTGCCTATTCGATGGAATCTCGACAAACTCTTGATAATATAGATTCTCAATCTTAATCGGCTGATTTGCAGCTGGAGCGAATGCTTGCAGGCTTTTCCTAATCACCTGCCAGCAAATTAATCTTTCCTTTATTTTTATAAAAGGTGTGAGCAAATCCTTGTCTTCGTTAACACAAGATTTAGCTACAAGTTTTCACCAACGCATTTCTACAAATAACGATTTTCTATACGATTCACACCCAAATACTTAAATCTCTCACCGATTAACTGCCGGTATTTTCCGATGCATTTATCAGCTCTCGCAACGCTTGCGCTCTTTTGCGACCACGCTCAATATCAAACTGATAATTCACTACTGGAAAGAGTGCCGACATGACGGCAGCGCCAGAAGAATACGGCAATACACGCGAAATCGTATCGATATCAATACCGCCGATCGCAATCAGCTTGCCGTCCTTTTGCTCAGAAATTTGCGCTGCTTCCATTAAAGGTTCAACTCCTAATGCCGGATAACTCTTCTCTGAAGTTCGGAAAATATGCCCTAAATAGCCATAATCATAAGCTGCCAATTCGCGCTCAATCGCTCGCAGTGAATGGAATGATCTGCCAAACTTCATCTCAGGAAATGCATCTTGCAAACGTGGCAGAGAGAGACTTTTTTCGGTTAAGTGCGTCCGTGGAATATGGAATGCCGTGGCAATATCCGCACGATCATTCACGATCAATTTTTCTGCGGAAATACCTTTTTCTAACAAACGCTCGATTAATAATCCTAATGATTTGGATGAACGAGATTTTTCTCGAAGCTGCACAAAATTCACATACGGCATAATGGCATCGATCATCGATACCAAGTTGTCATCGGGAATCTCTGGGATATCGCGAGTAACAGCGTGTAACATCAACATATATTCTCCATTGCAGAGAAAGTGTGAGCACGCACAGCAATACGTAAAAACGCTCGCTTTCGCAATGATTCGCCACTTTCCTCCGCTAGTATTAACTAGATCAGGTCATAAGAGTCCCGAAGTTCCACTTCAATCTCAGCTGTTTTGAACAGCACCTCTAGGGGAATACCAATAGCCTAAAAGTATAGGAAATATCGTTTTTATCTGCAAATCTCTTTTGGAAAGTCGCTACTTTAAACAAACGGGACACCAACCTTCTCACTAATTCCATCTAAACTTTATCGTCAATATTAGTTTAAGAATCATTGTTATAACTGCTGGCGCATAATTGATAAAAGCCTGCAAACATTTACCCCAGCCGAGCATCCACTTAAAAAGAATCTTTAGCGCCATCATTTAAAACTTATTTCGCGATAAACGGGTCATGATGAATCAAGAAAAACAAACCTAATCAATACATTATAATAGTTGATCGATGGTCGTCTTCATTTTCAGAGGAAATACGGCAATCTTTACCTTGAGCAAGGCTTTCTTCCCCCTTTTATTTGTGTTAAAAAGCCTTGATCAAATCATTTGATCACACTTTATTTACGCTGCTTGAAAGCACATCTCCGTTTTGAAGCAGATTATTGAATAGCGTTTTATACGCCATTACCGTTATTTTAAGGAGAATATGCATGATGAGAATCATTCGTGGTATTACAATGTTGGTCGCTTTTCTTGGCTTCACACAACTTTCTGTTGCCGAAGAAAAACAGCGCGAACTCAAGATTTATAACTGGGTTTCTTATATTGATAAAGAGCTCATTGCAGAATTTACCAAGCAGACCGGCATTAAAGTGATCGCCGATGCTTTTGATAGTAACCAAACCTTACTTGCGAAAACGCTCACCGGCAATTCAGGTTACGATATCGTCGTGCCTTCTGACTTTGCCGTAACGTACTTAATGGAAGCCGATCAGCTCTTAAAGCTTGATCTCGATAAAATCCCAAACCACAAAAATCTTTGGCCACAAGCATTAGAGATGCTCAATACCTTTGAAGGCATTAATGATTACGCGATTCCTTATTTCTGGGGAACAACCGGCATTGGCTATGATGCGAAGAAAATCGCAGAAGTTGCACCAGATGCGCCGATGGATTCATTAGCGGCAATGCTCGATCCTAAATATGCCGCACAAATCGCAGAATGCGGTATTTATATGCTCGATAGCCCAGCAGAAACTGTGCCTATTTTAAATATGTATTTAGGACAAGATCCGGAATCCACTTCCAAACAAGATTTAGAAAATGTAGAAAAAATGATGGCAGCCATTCGCCCTTATGTGAAGAAGTTCCACTCTTCAGAATATATCAGCGCAATCGCCAATGGTGATGTTTGTATGGCACTTGGTTGGTCTGGCGACTTCTTTATCGCAAAAAATAGTGCTCTCGATGCCGGTCGTGATAATGATATTCAATATACGATTCCGAAAGAAGGCTCTATCGTCTGGTTTGATGAGATGGTGATCTTAAAAGATGCCGAAAACGTTGATGAAGCCTACGAATTTATTAACTTCATGTTAGATGCAAAAAATAGCGCAACTGCGGCGAATAAAATTATGTTCCCAACGGCGAACGAAGCATCCTTTGAGTTCTTAGATCCAGCGCTTCGTGATAATCCGATTCTCTTCCCATCTGAAGAATCATTGCAAAATGTTCATATCAAACGCCCATACGATATGCGCGCACAAAAAGCCGTCAACCGCATGTGGATGAAGATGAAAAGTGGCAGATAAGCTGTTAAATATCTTCTAAAATAAGATTCACTTCCAAAGCCCATTGAACTACGGTTTAATGGGCTTTTATTATTAAATAATAATATTACCTATTAACGATCATCGACTATCATCAGGAATAATGGCTATGACAATTAAAAAATGGGGAATCTCCGCACTACTTTTAATCGGGATTCTTTCTTTAGCGCTCTTTCTGATTTATAAAAAAGTAACGGCACCATTATTGCCAACTTTCACGATTGAAATCGTGGATCAAGAAGCGATTGATTCTGATTTACAGATCAATCTTGTGCTCTCTAATTTTGCGGTTAATGGTGAAATCTATCGTCAGAGCTATACGTTATTGTATGAAGGGGTTATCTATCCGACAGATCGCCTTCAGGATTTTCCGATATGGGAAGTCTTTATTCGTTATGGGGATCAATTTGCCTATGTTGGGCAAGAAAATATCTTTTTTGCACCTGATCGTTCCCATCCACGAGCAAGATTTGATCGATATGCAAAACTCGCATTTTCTCCTCAAATTATCAATCACCAAATAAAGACTATTTTCCAACAGTTTCACAATGGCGAAGAAAAGTTGTACTCAGAATCTGTGATAGATTTATCTTCAACCTATGACTATCCTAGATATCCTTATGATAATGAAGCAATACTCTCTGACTTCACTAAGGTTCATCACTGATTTAAAAAAGCAAAACATCATTCTTCTAAACAACACTAGGAACATACCGCGAGAAATGCTAGTTTTAATAAACCATAACAACTATAAGAACTTCTCGCCAATATCACCTAGGGATTTATCAAAATGCTAGAAACGTTTCTCTCCGTTCTGCCTATTTTTGGGCTTGTCATGACCGGCTTTATCGCAAAACGTCTGTTACCTAGTAGCGATCTTTGGAAAGGAATCGAATGGCTCGTTTACTATCTCTTTTTTCCTGTTCTTCTGATCTTAGAGGTTTCTAAAGCGAACTTTAATGAGCCCGGATTATGGGGCGGATTGATGGCGACCTTTATTGCCACGATGATCATTGCCGTGATTCTCTTTCCGATGAAGCGAATTTTCAAGATTGAAAACACGCTGTTTACATCGATTTTTCAGGGCGGTGTTCGCTATAACTCTTACGTTTTTCTGGCGCTATCACAATCCCTATTTGGTAGCGCTGGCATTGTGATTGCCGGCGTTTTCATGGCATATATGATTATTGTGATTAATATTCTTTCAATCTCCGTTCTGAATGTTTACGGTAGCAACCAAAGTGGCAAAAAAAGCTTTGGCGGCATTATCATTGCCTTATTTAAAAACCCCCTAATTATTGGCGTTTTAATCGGGATTTGCGCAAACCTGCTCAACATCACAATCACGGGACCATTCAAACAATGGATGCTTTATCTTGGCAATACGGCAACACCTTTAAGCTTAATGTCGGTTGGTGCTGGCTTAATTCTGGTGATGGATCGTCAAAAAACAAGCGGTGTTTGTTTAGCACTGATACTTAAACTTCTCATTACGCCGCTCTTCACCATCATTTTCCTTACTCTATTCAATATCAGCGGACTTCCGGCTGGCATCGCACTACTATTTGCAACAATGCCATGTGCCGGCAATGCCTATATTCTCTCAAGACAGATGGGCGGAGATTCTGATGCGATGGCATCGATGATCACTTGGAGCACGCTGTTATCAATCATCACGATTCCGATGATTATGGGCGGATTTGGTTTCTAAATATTCCAATCACACAAGGATCATTCTCTTTCTCGATCACCTCCAGAGATAAAAATGCCGGCAATCTGTATCACTACAATATCGCCGGCATTCATGATGATTTCTGAAAAATAGTAGATAAAATCATGCAAGTATTCTTCCTTAGCCGAAGAGAATCTATATCAGCAACTTCAGCTCAAAAGATCCGCCCTAATCGCTGGCACGGGATTGTGATAATTCTGCAAGTATTCTCCCCAGCCGCACATATGCTTTAAAAGAAAACGTTAACTTATCCAGTAAAAACTAATTCCCCTATTTTTACTTATAGAAATGCCGGCACCTGATATCACACCAAAATCACCGACAATGATGACAATAAAATCCGGAAATTAGCTACCTAATAACAGCATTAAATACGCGCCAAAAATCACTAAGTGTGCAACACCATCCACTTGATTGGTACGGCCACTATCAAAAGTAGCTTGGCACAACACAAATAATCCACCTAACAACACGACATCCGTAATAGGTAAACCTAAGATAATTTCATGCCCTGTAATAAGAGAAATAATCGCCACTGCCGGCACTGTTAATGAAATTGTCGCTAAGACGGAGCCAAAGTACATATTAATCGCTCGTTGCAATTCATTTTTAAGCACTGCTCGAATAGCACCCAGGCCTTCAGGTGCAAAGATTAAGATCGCAACAATCAATCCTGTTAAAGCTTTTGGCGCATTGAGGTTTGTCAGTAATGCTTCTAGTGGAGCTGAATCCACTTTCGTAATTGCAACAACAGAGACTAAATGAATAACAAGCCAGATACCATGCCATAAATTAGAGTGCGCAGACGGCATTCCATGATGACTCTCATCTTGATCCTCATGCTCATAAATAAATAACGTCTGATGCGTCTTCATCTGGATAATTAAAAATACAGCATAAAGCGCTGCCGATAGCATCGCCACAAAGATCAACTGTCCACGAGAAAAGGTTTGCGCATCTAAAAAACTTGGGAGAATCAAAACGATTAAGACTAAAGGAATAATCGCCGTCGTATATTGTGTAACGCCAGCAAGATTAACATGCTGCGTCTTGAATTTTCTGCCCCCAATGAGAAGAGAAACTCCCACAAAACCACTAATCACTAACATAATGAGCGAATAGAGAGTGTCACGCATCAAGGTCGCATATGGATCGATCCCATCGGCGCCAGGACCTGGACTTGAAGACATCACGGCGGTTATCAAACTTACTTCTAAAATAACGACGGATAAACTCAAGATTAAAGAACCATACGGTTCCCCCAATCTATGGGCAAAAATATCAGCATGACGCACCACACTAAATGCACTATAAAGAATGGCAACAAGCGAGATGAGGTTGATTAGCACTAAAAATGCCGTTGATTGTGTACTACCAAAAAAGAGGTTAAAGCTGATGACAGCAATCGCCAATAAGACGGCATATTCTTTATGGCGTGTTCCTTTTTTTTCAGGACTTATATTGCTCATTGAAGTCTCCTTTTAGGTCAATATGGGATCGGTAATTATCATGATAACTTGAAATTCATGAAGGGCTGCTCGGCATTTTATTATGAAAAATGCCGAGAGAACCTAAAATGAGGCTCTTTTTACTCATTTACGATACCACTATCCTCTTTAGTCCCACAAGATGTACAGAAATTTAAGAAAGCATTCTTTCGGACATGGCAATGATCACAACGTTTAAAAAGTGTAATGCCGCAATGCGGACAGAAATCGATTGCCGGATTACGATAATTAATGCCTCGCTCGCAAGATGGACAGAGCGATTTATCAATGCGCTGTAGTACAAAACTATAATTGAGCATTTTCCGGCGTTCATTATCGCCAATAGCTTCTTCTGCTTTTTGTCTTTCACGATAACGATTAAAACCTCGAATCGCATAATAACCGCCGGCAGCTGTGACAATAATGCCAACGCCAAAACGCACATAACCGCCGTAACTCGGCAAGTATGGAACAAGTTCAAAGAAAAAAGCGAAGAGCGAGAAGAAGATAAAGCCCCAACTAAATGGCCAATATTTTCCTTTTCGGCGTTTCGCAAAGAGATATGCCGAGATCAATAACAGCGGCAATGTGAGCAGTAAACGAATCAGGAACTCTTGAAGCTGCTGCGTTTTCAAAGCACTATAAAACGCATCTTGCCCCTGCATTTCTAATTGATGAATCTCTTGTCGAATCTCAGATGCAGCGGCTTGCTCTTCTCGATAACGCATCTGTAGTGCCGAGTTTTCTCCTTCCAGCTGCGAAAGTCTGTTCTTGAGCTTCTCTAGATGTTCTGTTCGCGCAATCAATTCCTGATCTCGCTCAGGATCAAGCGTAACGTTTCGTGTTTTCAGCCAGTTTTCAAACACATCACGATCGTTTTGATACGTGAGTTTTTCGAGCGCAAGCGTCTCTTGCAACATCTCACTTTGATTCGATAATTGATTACGCTCCGCAATTTTAGTACTTAATGCTTTTTCCGCATCACGATATTGTGGCTGCGGGTAAAAACTTTCGATATAGAGCGATTCGCTCATTAACGGTAAGTCGCCAATAATCTTACCGCCAAGCCCAATTAAGAATCCGGCAAAGATCACCGCAATAATCCATAAAAGACGATTAAACCACTTCTCTGTTCTGCGTCTGGATTGTCCCATGACACGCTCCTTTTTAAGGAATTGATAATAGGCTTAATTATCTATGGTATTACCCAATTTTCATACTACTTTATCGAATATTATTATTTCTCTATTTTCTTAATACCCAATTATCTAGATAGAAATGGGATATTGAGAATGTAATGGGCTGATTCACGGCTGGATCGAATGCTTGCAGTTTTTTCAAAATCCCGCGCTAGCGGGACCGCAAATATAATTAGTTGTAGGAATTAGTGATATCGATATTTTAATTTTGAAATGAAGGGTTAGCTCTAAACAACTGCGCAATCACCCAATGTTGGCGCATCGGCTTTAAGAAGCAGATTAATCGTTCTATCCAACATTCTGCAATCATTTTTGATTCTTAGATTACGATTTTGATAATAGTCGTTTCAATTTTGAAATAGTGACTTCAACGGCTGGCACAAGATTGATAAAAACATGCAAACATTCTCCCCAACGATGCGTCAACTTTTAAAAGAATTTTTAATTCATATCGCAAATTAGATCATTGAAGACCGATTACGCTATAAACTATGACGCTAATTGCTGTTACAGCTTCTCATCAAAAAAAACAGCACAAAAAAGGATGAACCAATGATTCATCCTCGTTTCATAATCGTCAATTTCATGACAATCGATATTCAATATTCGCTTTCAGCTCATCTTAGAACTTACGAATCACCGCATAATTTGCTAATGTTTTTAATGCTTCTTTATAAGCGGATTCCGGCAATTCGGCCAATGCTTCGATCGCAAGCTCGGCTTGCTTTACCGCAACACTATGCGTGTAATCAAGCGATTGGGTGCGCTCAACTACTTCTAAAATGGATTCTAATTTTGAGATGTCGGCATTCACTAATGCATCTTTAATCAGCGCCGCATCCGCTTTTGTACCAGCACGCATTGCGTAGATAAGCGGTAATGTTGGTTTTCCTTCTGCCAAGTCATCGCCGGTATTTTTCCCCATCTCTTCCGCGCTTGCCGAATAATCAAGAATATCATCCACCAACTGAAATGCTGTTCCTAAATACATGCCGTAAGTGGCTAACGCTTGCTCATAATTTTCGCCGCCCGCTTCTTTCGTTAAAATGCCGGCAACGGCGCCAGATGCTTCAAAAAGCTTCGCCGTTTTTGAGTAGATGACGTTCATGTAGTTCTCTTCTGTGGTATCCGGATCACCGATATTCATCAGTTGCATCACTTCGCCTTCGGCAATAATATTCGTCGCATCTGAGAGAATATTCATGATCGGCATCGAATTAAGGCTGACCATCATTTGGAAGGAGCGCGTATAGATAAAGTCACCGACTAAAACCGCTGCTTCATTACCCCAAAGCTCATTCGCTGTTTCACGTCCACGGCGCATATCTGAATGATCAACAACATCATCATGCAGCAACGTTGCTGTATGGATAAACTCAATCAATGCCGCTGCCGTAATATGACTTTCTCCCTCATAACCGGCTGCACGAGCTGCTAGAAGCGTGATCAATGGTCTTAAACGTTTTCCCCCAGAGGAAACAATATATTGTCCCACTTGATTGATCAACACGACGTCGGAATGAAGTGCTGTTAAAATTTTCTGATTAACGGCTGAGAAATCATCTTTTGCAAGCGCTTGTACTGCTTCTATTGACATTGATTGAATACCTTAAGGTTTGATATAAAAAACAGGGTGATGAATATGAGGAAAAATCACAAACAGTAATCACTCAACATTCAAATATTCTGTTCTATTATAAAGCTTATTTATGACAAAGGTAGCCCTCTTTTGGTCGATATAATGAAAAACCCCAGCTTTTTACGGCTGAGGTTTCTCTCAATTTTGTCATCTTTAATCTATTTGACCCATTCAGGATTGGCATCCGGACGATTTTCATAGCGAATCTCCGGCAAATAGCTGCGATTAGCTTTCGTTACTTGGTTACAGATTCGTCCATAAAAGCGATAGCCCGTATCAAAACAAGCAGTCATATTCCATAACTTTGGCATCGATTGATGTAGCGCTTGAATCTCTGCTTTAACATGATCTTTTTCAGTAACAAGTGCCTGATAGCTACCATCTTCAAGCAATATTGCCGGCAACGTTTCCGCTAGTTTCGCATCTAATTCCTCACCTTTCAGCTTTTCACTAGATAACGATTTACGAGCCTCTTTCTCAAGTTTCGCATGCAGAGCCGCCACTTCTCCTTCCGCTTTCTCTAACCGTTTATCTAGTTCCACATTCAGTTTTAAATCTGCTTCATAACGTTTAATCAACGCTTTGACATGCTTATCAAGCGCTTTATCATTTAAGGCAAATACCGAACCATCTTGATGGGTGAAAAATCCTGGCGCTTGCTCTTCGCTCTCTGCAAATAGCTCTTTATGTGTCACCACTGTTTGCAGCGATCCTAAGGGACTGGCGAAAGTTGGAAGATTCTCCTCCACAATATTCCACGATTTATCCGATTCCTCGGCAATGATCGTCGCATTAAAAGGTTCGGTTTCTTGACCATTTAACGGCGTATAGATCTTAATATCGCCAAAATCCGTGAGATATTGGTAGCGACCATCTCGATATTTGAACATGCCTTCAATATCATATAGCGATAAGGTGTCATTCACTTTCGATACAGATTTAATACGGCTATTGGTAATTTCAATGCCGGAATCAGCGCTTCGTAATTTTTGTAACGCATCAATATCAGGGCCATTAGGCTGACATGCCGCTAAAAATAGTGCAGATCCTGCCACTAACAAGGTCTTTTTTAAAAGGTGGCTCATATTCGTTCTACTCCTAAACATGCAAGATTTTATCGTTTCATTAATGGACTCTTTGTCCTTATCAGCGCCAATCACTGCTGCGCTACTTTCTCGAAATGATGATCGTATTTTATAAATATCTTTGCCAATATAGCAGAAATTTCGCGAAATTTTGCGAGAGATGATCAAATCTAAAATTCCTTTCAATAGATCCGATGCTTTCAAAATTCCCCATCAATATTTCGCTCAAACAGTTCTTATCGCGCCGAAAACGTATCGCAAGCTTGAATCGATCCGGTGTTAAATCCGCGCATAAACCATTCTTGGCGTTGCTTTGATGTACCATGCGTAAAACTATCCGGCACTACCGTTCCGCGAGATTGTTTCTGCAGACGATCATCGCCGATTGCGGCAGCAGTACTCATCGCTTCACCAATATCATTCACATCTAACAAATTCTGATCTTGAATCGATCTTCCCCAAATACCGGCAAAGCAATCGGCTTGAAGTTCAAGCTTCACGGACAGTTTGTTCGCTTCCGTTTTATTGACGCGCGATTGCATTTCTCGCATTTTATTGGTGATGCCTAACAGATGTTGTACATGATGCCCAACTTCATGGGCAATCACATACCCTTGAGCAAAGTCACCGCCGCCGCCCAAATTACGCTTCATATCTTGATAGAAACTTAAATCTAAATACACTTGCTCATCTGCCGGACAGTAAAAAGGTCCCATCGCTGCTTGCCCATAGCCGCAAGCAGTATTGGTCGTCCCACTATAGATCACTAAAGTCGGTTCTCGATATTGCATCCCATTTTCTCGAAAACGCTGAATCCACAGATCTTCTGTTTTCGCTAATGCCACCGATGTAAACTCTGCCATTTCTTGCTCTTCCGACGTTGCAACATATTGCGTCTGCTGCGAAGATTGCGCATCTCCTAACGGCAATTGCCCACTTAAAATCGGCGTTAAATCAAATCCAAAATACCCAGCGGCTAAAACCACCACTAAGATTGCAAGCCCGGCTTTGCCTTTCAAAGGAATCGGAAAACCGGCGTTACGCTGACCACCGCGCATTCCACTTCGTTGTCCACGACGATCTTCCACATTTTGACTACGACGTTCATTTTCCCAACGCATCATTAACCTTTTAATTATTCATTTAATAAATACCGTAATTATGCCGTGTTTCTATTGAATAAAAAAGCAATCTCTTTACAAGATCACGATATATCTGACATTTTTATTATTTATAATCATTTTGGTTTAAAAAGAGCTTTGATAGCTGTTGGCGGAAATTGCTAAAAAGAGTGCAACCCCTCTCTCCAGCCATGTATCGACTTTTAAATAGAATCTTTTATCAGATAGTTTTAAGCCAATTTCACGATAATACGCCGACATTAAATTGGTAAATCTTCCGAATTTCTACTTTCCGCCGTATGCTTGTAATAATACTATCATCGCTTGATCTCCGCGTGATTTCGCATGGCTTAATGCCGTTACTCCCTTCTTATCTGGAATATTAGGATCTGCGCCGCCGGTCATTAAAGTCTTCACAATTTCCACATAAAGCGCCGAACTATCACCGAGAATCACCGCTTCCATCAGCGCCGTCCAACCAAGATTATTAATATGATTAGGATCTAAACCAGCATTTAACAAAATCTTCACCGTCTCTAAATGCCCTTTTTCCGCTGCCGGAATAATGGCTGTTCCACCGTAACGATTGGTATCTTGAATGTTGGCACCATTGGCTAATGTTAATTGTAAAATCTCATTGTAACCTTCTGCGCCGGCAAGTAGATATGGCGTATCTTGAATACCATTTTTCGCATTCACATCCGCACCCGCTGCAATCAATACTTTTGCCGTTGCAACATCATTTTGCTGCGTTGCGATCATAAGTGGCGTTCGCGCTTGCATATCTCGCGCCTCTAAATTATCAGAGGATGCTTGTAATAAATCTGCCACTTGATCACTATCACGCGCGACAACTGCTTGATGCAACAATGCGCCATTATCTGCAAAACTCATCGTTCCTCCTAAAGTGGTGAACAAAACTAACAACAATAATCGCAATCCTAAAGGTGATCGCATTATTTTGATATTTCCCAGTATTCCGATATTCATCATCTCTCTGTTCCTTATTTCAAACCTGCTTCCCCACAATACTAAATTTAATTCATATTCATGAGTTTACCTGCACAGAATATAATACGAAACAATTCAAACTCTCGAATGTTTCTCCTCATCCGCGCATTTTGTTTCATCAAAAGTGCTTCGCTTCAACATAAGCTCCGATATGCCGTAACTGCAAGTGAAGCGAGCTTTCCAGCATGAATAAAACATCATTGGTAAATACTTATTTATTAAATACTCTTCGTTACGTATCAGATTTAAAGGATCATATTTACTCGATCGCTTAAAACCAGCCTTTTTCAAGATGAAGAGAGAACGCTTTTATCACTTTATATTTGAATGAAATGGTGAAAAATGCTATTAATTGCATGCAACATACAAGATCTTTTCATCTAGAATATTCCTTGCAAGAAAAGAATTACCTCATTTCTCAAAATCTTGCGGAATTTATTTCAGGATTTCCATCTTGTAGCTACCTTTTTAGACGGCTTTCTTTTATGATAGAACAGTCTTGAGGAATTTCCTCAACCACCCAATATTGAGCATAAAATTGTGGCTAAAATGCCAGAAATTAGGGAATGCTTCCAATAACAAATATTCATTGAAGGAGATATTAATGAGCGATCAAATCATTGTCACCAACCCTGCAACTGGTGAAGTTCTTGCACAAATTCCAGCGGATAGCGCAGATGCAGTAAATGCAAAACTTAAAGCAGGTCATGAAGCATTCAAAAAATTCTCAAAAACCACCGCTTATGAGCGCGCAACACTTTTAGAAAAGTGGGCGGAACTCATTCTTGCAAACAAGCAAGAACTTGCAGAAATCATGACGAAAGAAAATGGTAAACCACTTCCTGAATCATTAGGGGAAGCGGCGTATACTGCGAGCTACTTAACATGGTACGCAGAAGAAGCAAAACGCCTTTACGGACGTACGATTCCTGCGGCAACCACAAGCAAGCGCTTAATGGTGACACAACAAGGAATTGGTTTAGTAGCAGCAATCACGCCATGGAACTTCCCAGCAGCAATGATGACACGTAAAGCAGGTCCGGCACTTGCAGCAGGTTGTACTTTCATCGTGAAACCAGCTGAAGATACGCCATTAACAATGATTCGCTTAGTAGAATTAGCGCATGAAGCGGGAATTCCAAAAGATGTGGTACAGATCGTCAACGGTAAAGGTTCAGAAATTGGACCACTTTTCACCGGTAGCGACTACGTTCGTAAGATCACTTTCACAGGTTCAACACCAGTTGGAAAATTACTCATCCAACAGAGCGCAGAAACTGTAAAAGGTGTATCAATGGAACTCGGCGGTCACGCACCATTTATCATCTGTGAAGATGCAGATATCGATTACGCAGTTACACAAGCACTTGCATCTAAATTCCGTAACGCCGGTCAAACCTGTGTTTGTGCCAACCGTTTCTTAGTTCACGAAAGCGTTGTTGCAGAGTTCAGCGAGAAATTCGCAAAAGCGGCGGCGGCACTTAAAGTGGGTAACGGTATGGATGCGGGCGTTGAAGTCGGTCCTGTGATCAACAAAAAAGGTTTCGATAAAATCGTTGAGCAGATCGAAGATGCGAAAGCAAAAGGCGCAACTGTTTTAGCGGGCGGCACAACAAACCACAGCGTTGAGAAAGGTTTCTTCTTCATCAACCCAACGGTTCTTGGCAACGTCACGCACGATATGAATATCATGCAAGAAGAGACATTTGGTCCAGTAGCACCAATCGTTTCATTCAAAACCTACGAAGAAGCTGTTGAGATCGCAAATAACACTCCTTTTGGCTTAGCTGCGTACTTCTTCACAGATAACTACAAACGCGGTATTTTCTTCCAAGAAAACCTCGATTTTGGAATCCTTGGTTGGAATGACGGTTTACCAAGTACTGCACAAGCACCATTTGGTGGTATGAAAGAGAGCGGAATTGGTAGCGAAGGCGGTATTGAAGGAATTCAGCCATACCTCGAAACAAAATATCTCTCTATTGGTAATATCTAAGGTATAGTGGTCACCCAATTACCCGATTGGTGATGATAGTAAGATAAAAGCGAAGCTATAATGGCTTCGCTTTTTTATTGTTCTAACAATGTTTTTTCTTACCTGTTTGGATCGTTATTATATTAAAGATCATTTCACAGCAATTTCAGTTTAAGAATCGATTTATATAGCTACTGCAAGGTTGATAAAATCCTGCCAGCATACAAAAACTAAGCACTACTAACAACAAAACCCCAAAAGCCTTGCGACCTTTGAGGTTTTCTTATCATTGATAACTTCTAACGATCATCAATAAAACTCATATTTACGACTTGGAAACTATTGTGGGAACCAACCTGGTGATTCTGGTTTCAAGCGAACGTTGATCTGTTTCACTGCTTGGAAGTCTTCTAAACCATATGTTCCAAGGCTGAAACCGATACCACTTTGCTTATAACCGCCCCAAGGTGCTTCGATAAACGTTGGGTGATAATCGTTAACCCAGGTAATTCCAGAACGAATTTTCTTGATCACACGAAGCGCTCTTGAACCATCTTTTGAGAATACTGCGCCCGCTAAACCGTAGTTTGTAGAGTTCGCAAGCTCAATCGCTTCTGCTTCATCTTTGAATTTTTGTACCGTTACAACAGGTCCAAAGATCTCTTCTTGCACGATACGCATATCATTTTTCACATCAACAAAAATCGTTGGAGATACGAAGAAGCCTTTTGCAAGTTCGCCTTCTGTTAAACGAACGCCACCGAATGCGACTTTAGCGCCTTCGTTTTTACCAATCTCGATATACTCAAGAACACGGTTCATTTGAACTTCTGAAACGATTGGTCCCATATTTGATGTTTCATCAAGACCTGGACCCACTTTGATTTTCGCAGCTTTCTCAACCAGAAGCTTCACGTAATCATCATAGATTGATTCTTCAACAAGAATACGGCTTCCCGCAGAACAGACTTGACCTGTGCCGTAGAAAATACCAAATAGACCGTAATCCACCGCTAAATCTAAATCCGTATCTGCAAATACCACGTTTGGTGACTTACCACCTAACTCAAGCGATACACGCTTTAAGTTACCATCTGCAGAAGCTTTCATGATTTTTTTACCCACCGCCGTACTACCGGTGAAAGAGACTAAATCAACATCATTGCTCTCTGAGATCGTTTGACCAACCACATTACCTTCACCCATTACCATGTTGATGGTGCCTTTTGGTAATCCTTCAACGCTGTCGAGGATTTCAAAGAGAACCATACATGAAAGTGGCGTTAACTCAGCAGGTTTGAATACGATAGAGTTCCCTGCCGCAAGTGCCGGTGCAATTTTCCAAACGCTCATTAAAAGCGGATAGTTCCAAGGAACGATCAAGCCCGTAACACCAGCTGGCTCACGAACGATCATTGATTGGTAATCTTCTGAAGCATTAAATACTTCACCTTGCGTACCACGGATTAAACCCGCGTAGTAACGGAAAGTAGAAGCAGCATCTGCCACGTCGCCTTGTGCTTCTGGCAAAATTTTACCGTTATCCAATGTATCAAGTGTTGCTAATTCTTCTGCGCGAGCATCAATTTTATCAGCAATTTCATTAAGCACATCTGCTCTTTCTCTTGTTGATAAATCTGCCCAAACGCCGCTCTCAAAGTTTTCTTTCGCCACTTTAATCGCTTCAATTGTTTGTTCTTTAGAAGAGTGGAAACCTTTTCCAATCACTTCTTGGTTTGCAGGATTAATGACGATATTTTCTTTACCTGAATCAGGTTTTACCCACTCACCATTAATGTAGTTTAATACTTCCTTAACCATTAAAAATCCTCCATCACTTATTGGTAGTTCTCTACCTTTATAACGTAAAAATATTGATAACTCTATAAATCTTCATTTAGAGATTCTATAGAGCAAAGCTTTATTCTGAAATTGGTCAGACCAAACTTCACTCTATAGAAATATCATTCTTTTCTCGCTACGCCTAGAATTTTTTCCTAGATTTTGCAAAAATTATAGGCTTTCTAAAACTTCTTTGAATGATTTCAACACATAATCAACTTCTTCATAAGTGATCGTCAATGGTGGTTCGATACGAATTGTTTTTGAATTCACTAGCGTTCCTGCAACAACGATTCCTTTTTCAAAGATACCTTTTGATGCTTCATAACCCACTTCATCTTTATGGAATTCGATACCAATCATTAATCCTTGACCACGAATTTCCATCACAAGATCTTCATGACCTTTCGCAGCTTCTCTTAAACCATTCAAGAAGTATTCACCCACTTCTTTAGCACGTGCTGGTAAGTTCTCTTCAAGTAATACTTCAATCGTTGCTAATGCTGCCGCACATGCTAATGGGTTACCACCGAATGTTGTGGTATGCATGAATGGGTTATCAAACATTGGTGCGAATACTTTTTCTGATGCAATCACCGCACCAATTGGCATTACGCCGCCACCGAATGCTTTTGCAAGACACATAATGTCTGGAACAACACCTTCGATTTCACAAGCAAACATTGAACCTGCACGACCCATACCTGTTTGAACTTCGTCAAAGATTAATACAGCATTAAACTCATCACAAAGCTCACGAACAGCTGTTAAGTAGCCTTTTGGTGGAATAATAATTCCGCCCTCACCTTGGATTGGCTCAAGGATTACGCCGGCAATATTTTCACCAACTGCCGCAGATGCTTCAAATGTTTTACGCATCATATCGATATCGCCATATTGTACGTGTCTGAAACCTTGAAGAAGTGACATGAATGGCTTACGGAATGCACCACGTGCTGTTCCTGCGAGTGAACCTAAGCTCTTACCATGGAATGCGCCAACTGTTGCGATAAACGTTGATGCGCCGGTATTGTGCTTATACGCATATAATTTTGCGATTTTCAGTGCCGCTTCAATACTTTCTGTTCCTGAGTTTGTGAAGAAAGAGTATTTCAAATCACCAGGCGCGATTGCTGCAAGTGCCTTTGCAAGCATTGCACGTAATGGATCTAATAAATCTTGGCTGTGAAGCGCTTGATGTTGTAATTGATCTTTTACCGCTTTTACGACTTTAGGATGACGGTGACCCACGTTATAGATTCCGTACCCCCCTAAACAGTCGATATAAGTATTGCCGTTAACATCTTTAAAGCCGTTACCGCCATCTGACCATTCTACTGCTGCAAAGCCTTGATCTTCAGTCACTGTTTTACGGTACTCTAAGAATCCTGGGTTCACGTTTTCACGGAAACCTTCGAGCGTTTGTGCTGTAATCCACGCTGCATCTTCTTTTGTAACAGATTCTTTCTCAACTAAACCTAAAACTTTACCAATAAATTCTCTAACTTCTGCGTTCTTATTACTCATACAATTTCCTTTTCTTTCTTAAATCTATGAACGATATCCCTTCTGTTTCTTGTCGTACATATTCATCAATGTCGGTGAGATATCGCGGTTAACTTCGTAATTTCTAATTTCTTTTTAACTTCTAAACTTTTAAACGTCGTTTTTGTGAACGATTAAATTTTTTTCTTCGCCCTTCGGGTCGGCTCGAGTCTCCTTTTTGCTTCTCCGTTTCGCTTTGATAATTGAATCTAATTATTGGTAAAACCGTACTGCTTCTAAATTTGTGTCGACTTGGAAGTCATTGCCCTGATACTTCCCACTTAAAGCGGCTGTCCTTTGTGATGATGCATATCTTCCAACGTTAAGGCAGGATTCGCATCGATCAATACTGAACCTGATGTATCAATTTCTACCGGTTCATCATCTCTTTCTGCAACCGGCAATCTCGCAATTCTAAATCCGGTATACCCGTAAATAATGGCCACTAATGGGCTTAAGAAAGCGATAAATACGTAAGGTGCGTAATCAATGGTGGCAACACCTAATGTGGTTGCCATAAAGGCACCGCAAGTATTCCAAGGAACCAGTGATGAAGTCATCGTTCCGGCATCTTCTACCGTGCGAGATAAGTTCTTAAGCTCTAAACCTTTGTCCTTATACGCTTGGATATACATTCTTCCCGGCAAGAGGATTGATAAATATTGGTCACATGCAATCACGTTTGCCGTAATAGAAGAGGCTGCTGTTGTTGCAATCAAACTTCCTGTTGAGCGAGCAAAGCGTAGTAATCGATTCACAATCGTTTCCAGTGCGCCGGTTAACTCTAGAATCCCGCCCATGCTCATCGCTAACATCACTAAGCTCACCGTTGACATCATATTCTCGATCCCACCGTTGTTGAGTAAGTAGTCGATCATTTCGTTACCGGTCTGCTTTTCAAAGCCCACAATCATCATGTTCAAGATTGCTGTCATCGTTTCGCCTTGAACAAAGAAAGCAACTATCGCACCTAATAATGAACCAATCACTAATCCTGGAATTGCCGGCATTTTGCACATAATCATGCCTAACACCGTAATCGGCACCAGAATCAACCAGGGACTGATGATGAAAATATCATCGAGTTGTTCTTGCAATAAGGTGATGTCAGAAACATCCGTCACTTCAGTTCTATTAAAAATCCCTAAGATTAAGAAGAGAATAATTGTGATCACCCATGCCGGAATCGTCGTGTAGAGCATGTATCGGATATGTTCAAAGAGATTCACCCCAATAATTCCCGGTGCCATATTTGTCGTTTCAGACAATGGCGATAATTTATCTCCAAAATAAGCGCCTGAAATCACCGCTCCCGCAACCATCGCCGGGTTATAACCTAATACTAAACCTACCCCCATTACCGCAATTCCTACAGTTCCTGCGGCAGTCCAAGCATTACCCGATGTTAAGGAAACACCACTTGTAATCACCACTGCTAACGGCAAAAACCAATCTGGGGAGAGGATATTCAATCCGTAATAAATCATTGTCGGAACAATACCACCGGCAAGCCAAGTCGCAATCAATGTTCCTAAAATTATCAAAATCAAGAGTGCTTGCACCGATAGTGCGACACCAGCAGTAATTGCCTTCTCAATCTCAAACCACGTGTAACCGAGGTAAATTGCAATAATTCCCGCGATCACAGCACTGATTAAAACCGGAATATGCGGCTCAGCGC